>OHTI01000002.1_pt1 | contig 250915 bp, 171 predicted proteins | sample 1578941 | NCBI WGS metagenome assembly OHTI01 (sample SAMEA3879609, study PRJEB24766) | human gut metagenome | biome: human-associated habitat; feature: feces | place: USA | collected 1985/1987
TCGGCCTGGGTGAGGGTGTTGTGTTTGGGGCAGCAGGAGCAGAGGCCGGCTGCGATGAGTCCCGTCGCGAAGAGCGTGCGGAACAGGGTGCGGCTTGGGTTCGATTTCATTAAGATAGAAATTTAAGTAGTAATTCTTTATCTCGTCTCGCGAAGTAAAAATAGATGAAAAGTTTTCCGCTGTACGATAAAATAGTACATATCGAGGCCAATAATCTGAATGGAAAGGAAAAATCGAATTATCGCGTCATGAAACGTCGTCTTGCAACACCGAGATGTACGAAATTGGCCTTTTTCTGCATCATATTATCTTTGTAGAAAGTCCTGCATTTATTACATTTGTCAATAATCCAAATTTCTATGAAACGAATTTTCCGCTGTATTGCTGCATTTTTGTTTCTACTCTATATCTTGTTTCTGCCGGGGCGTGCCGAATCGGCGAACGCCTCTGTTTATCATAATCTGCGTAACTATACTGTGGATGACGGCCTGTCATCCAATCACGTCTATGGCATCGTTCAGGACTCGATAGGATTCATCTGGTTCGGAACCGACAACGGATTGTGCCGTTTCGACGGCTGTGAGTTCCGCAGTTACACCCATACCGATGGCGACCGGTCGAGCATTTCGAGCAACAATATCCGCCGGCTGATGCTCGACAGCCACGGGCAGATCTGGCTCGCACTTGATAACGGCGTGGACATTTACACACCCGCGACCGACCGTTTCCGACATTTCGATGTCAGAACTTCCGACGGAGCATGCGTTACGGGACAGACGACCGAAGTCATTGAGGACAGGGAAGGTGAAATTTGGATTGCGACTGTCAATTCGGGGCTTTTTCGCTGGAATCCTGTAACGGAATGCCTTACGGTTTACCGCCATGTTCCCGGTGATGACACCTCCATCGCGCAGGATTATATCTCTACCATTTACGAAAGCAAGGATGGAACCATATGGATTGGAACTTACAGCGAAGGGTTGTGCGCTTTTTCCAAGCAGACAGGATGCTTCACTCATTACCGGAAGGAAACAGACGGACGGAATTGCATTTCGGATAATTCGATCGATGCCATCACAGAAGATTCATACGGCACGTTGTGGCTCGGGACGGTAAGTTCCGGTCTTGATCGCTTCGACCGGAGCACAGGCCGTTTCACCAATTATGACGATAGGAATGGGGAGGGCCGATTGCAACGTATCCACTGCCTGGCAGAGCGGGCGCCGGGCGAATTGCTTGTCTGTGCGAACAGTGGTGCGACACTCTACCGTATTTCTGAATCGGAACTTCGTCCCATAGAGGACACTGAAGTTCCCTTCATGCGTACCAAGTGTTGCAACATCTTCTCTTTTCTATACGACCGCGAAGGAAATTTCTGGTTCGGATCTTGTTATGAGGGTGTAGAATTTCACCCGGCCCGTAACAGCTTCACTTGCTATGCCACACGAAAGAACGATAGTTCCGACCGGGGTAAGGTCGTCAGCGCGGTCTGTGAACTGAAAGACGGGCAGTATCTATTGGGAAACGAAAATGACGGCATCCTGCTCTTCGACAGACATGCCGGCACGGTCGTTCCGTACCGCACGGCTCAAAACGTTGGGACTGCCATTTACAACGTCTTTTCAATGCTTGTCGATGACCAAACGCTCTGGATCGCCGCTTTCCAACGGGGTATCGAAGCCGTGGACTTGAAAAGCCGAACCGTGAAATCCTATCTTGCAGATCCGTCGGATCCCAGTTCTCGTGTCTTCGTCCTATTCCGGAGCAGCAGCGGCCGCATTTGGGCCGGAACTTCCGTGGGGCTTTTTTATTACGACCGGTTTGAAGATCGTTTTGTGACACGCGACCCCAAGGTGCGTATTTCAGACATTACGGAGGATCATGCTGGCCGTCTTTGGATCGCGACGAACGAAGACGGCCTCTACTCCTACGATGCCCGTACCGACCTCCTGCAGCACTACCGGTACGATCCCGACGACCCTGCGACGATCAGCCGCAATGCGGTCAACACGCTTGCCGTCGACCGCACGAACCGGTTGTGGATCGGAACCAACGGTTACGGACTTTGCAGTTATAACGAAAAAGACGGTTTCGTTCGCCATGAAACCTTGCCTCTGCCCAGTAAGATCATTCAGCGGATCATCCCTGAAAACGACAGACTCTGGATCACGACGGACAGGGGGCTGATCGTCTTTTATCCCGCAACTGGACAATTGAAACGTTATTCGCGCGCCGACGGGCTTCACACCGAACAATTTATGTCCAATTCGGGTATCCTCACTTCCGACGGGCGCATCGTGCTGGGTACGACCGATGGTATATGTACGTTCACCCCCCCCCATGACATCATGGGCAACTTGAACCTCTATCCGGTCATAATCACCCGATTTTCGCTTAACGGACTGCCTGTATCCCATGCGGAAGACGGAAGCTCGCTGCTTTCGGTTCCTGTCGAATACACCCGGAAGATCACGCTGTCGCACCGCCAGACCTCGGTGGGATTCCGTTTCGTTTCGCCAACCTACCTCTTTCCGGGAGATTGCCGCTACCGTTACCGACTCGACGGACTCGACGATCATTGGTCCATGACCGATAGCCGGAACGCTTCGGTCAACTACAATAACCTGCGTCCCGGAGAATATTGTTTTCGGGTGCAGGTTGGCAACGGCGACATGCAATGGAATTCTGATGAGACGAAACTCTGGATTCGTATCCAGCCGTCGTTTTTCCGGTCGAAAGGTGCTTTGGCAGGTTACGTGGTACTGACGCTTATCGTAATCGCTGTCGGTCTGTATTACTGGATGCGGCGTACCGAGCAACAGCAGCGAGAGAAGATCGAATCGGTCAAACGCGAGAACGAACGGAATCTCTACGAGCAACGCATCAGTTTCTTTACCAATATCACCCATGAGATCCGAACTCCTTTGAGCCTGATTATTGGGCCGCTGGAACAAGTCATGAAATCGCATCGGATTTCCGAGGAGGACGGAGAGTATCTGGCTGTTATCAAGCAAAATTACCACCGACTTCATTCGCTGGTCAACCAACTGCTCGATTTCCGAAAGATCGATTCGAACAAATACAAACTCCGCTACGATATCTGCGATGTCGGCCGACTCGTCCGAGAACAATTGGCTATGTTTGGTCCCACGGCACAACAGCGGCGCATCCGTTTGATCGAAGAGATCCCTGATCGCCTGATGCAAATCACCGACCGAGAGGCGCTGACCAAAATCATAAGCAACCTGTTGTCTAACGCTCTGCGTTTCGCCGCAGAAGAAATCCACATTTGCATCGATCGCAGAGACGACGGTCTTGTGATGAAAGTGTGGGACGACGGTCCCGGTATCCCGGCTGAAGAGCGGGAAAAGGTTTTCGAAGCTTTTTACCAAACTCGGAACAACGGATTCGCGTCCGGAGTCGGAATTGGCTTGCATCTGTGCCGAATCTTCATCCGCCTGATGGGCGGAACAATTACGGCGACAGAACGTCCGGACGGCAAATCCGGAGCGCTGCTGACGGCATTCATCCCTGAACCTGCGAGCGAAAAGATGGATATTCGTGTGGAGACACGTCTCAATACGGAAACCGTCGGGCAATCGCAGCTTCAGAAAGAACCCGGAACGGACCTGGCGATACAACGGCCCTCCGATATGACGGTCCGCCATACAGTCATGGTTGTAGATGATGACAGCAATATCCTCGATTTTTTGGTCAAGGTGCTCGGAAACGATTATTTTGTTATCTCAACGGATAGCGGGAGCCAGGCGCTCAACCTGCTTCGAAACAACGATCCCGATTTGGTCGTAAGCGACATCATGATGGCCGATATCGATGGAATAGAGCTCTGTCGGCGTATCAAAAACGACATTTCCACAAGCCATATCCCTGTGATCTTACTCACGGCTCGGACTGGCATAAGCTCTAAAATCGAGGGTTTCGAATGCGGCGCTGACGCCTATATCGAGAAACCGTTCTCGCCTGACCAGCTCAAAGCGCAGATTTCCAGCCTGCTTCGTACGCGTGATGAAATCCGGCGCTTCTATGCAGGCAAATTCATGACCGAATTCGATACGGGTTCTCAACAGAACCGGTTGGACGAAGAGTTCATCCTTAAATGCCGCGACGTGATCATCGCCCATATGCGGAATCCGGATTTGTCCGTGGGACTTCTTGCTCGTGAGTTGGCGATGGGCCGCACGCTGATTTTCCGAAAACTGAAAGCCGTTACGGGCTTGACGCCAAACGATTTTATGAAACTCATTCGTTTGAACGAGGCGAAACGGATGATCATTGAAGGCCGATACCGCATTACCGAAATCGGATTTCTTACCGGTTTCAGTTCGTCGTCCTATTTCGCCAAATGTTTTGCCAAGCAGTTCGGGGTTCTTCCGACGGAATTCCTCGAAAAGCAGGACCCCGGAACGCAGTAGCCAGGGGCAGAATGAGCCATTTCTCAACTCCCGGGGCCTCCGAGCCGATTTTATCGTAAAAGTGAACGATATTTTTCAACACGGAATCCCGGATTCAGTAATTTTACATTGAATTCGGCAGGTCGCAGTATCAGCCGGCCAGGATTGACAATGCGGAATCAACCAACCCAAAATTACCCATATGAAACATTACTTACTTTTCTTGCTGGCTTCCTTGGCCTTGTTGACCGGATGCGAGAAGGATGACGATCCTACATCTGTTTCACTCCGAAGTATTACGCGTGAAAAATTCGACTACAAGGGCGGTCTTGCCAGTGCTATTGTAGATGCCGGTGGCCGGGATGTAACGGCGGAGTCGAGCGAATCGTGGTGTCGTACTGCAGTCATCGGCTCGACCGTCAATTTCAACGTTCTTGCGTATACGGGCTCAGAGGAGCGTTCAGCCACGGTCACCGTGAAGGCGGAAGGACTCAAGCCGTTGCTGATCAACGTTGTTCAGGATAAATTCAGGGGGCTTGTCGTTGTACCCTCGACGCTCATCTTCTCCGATACGGACCGCACGCTCTCCGTTGCGGTAACCTGCTCCGGAGTCTACGATGTAAAACTCACGGAGAACCCGAATAACGCATTCTCGTTCTCGAAGAGCGAAGACGGCGCGAGCGTCAGTTTCACATCGAACAAGGCGTCGAGCCGTGTCGAGGTGAAGGGGCGCGCGGAGTTTACACCTGAAGAAGGCGATCCGGTGATCGTTACGCTTATACAACCTAAAAAGAGCACCTATGATTTCCTGCTCGGCACGTGGAACGTAACCAAAACCGATATTTTTGCCGGGAGCATCCAGAATCTCTCGTCGGTCACATTCTCCGCCAAGGAAAATCAATATTCGTACAAGGTCACCATCAACGATCCCGCACTCAAGGATTATCCCTTTACGGCGGAGTTCGCCGATGGCAAAGTGGTCATTCAGACCGGTCAGGAACTGGGTTTTTCGGGAACAAAGTTCTACACCCTCCATTTCAATGGCCCGAATAACGGGCAAGGCAACTATATCTGGTCACAGGCGGGCGTGGTCGCCTGGGCGGCGGAACCTGTCTTCGATGAAAATGCAGGCACGATCCAGCTCGTGTTCAGCGATAACGGCCAGGGCAATGGCCGGGAGGCCAAGACGCTCTGTTTCTGGGAGAACAACGACCGGTATTGGTCGTTTACCGGGCAGCTCTGTTTAACCAACGCACTGGAACTTTCCAAAAACTACTAACCGACTCCGAATGCAGCGGGCGGGCCGCGACTTTTGCCGACCGCGGCCCTGCCTGCGCCCCGGAACCAAGAATTTCAATGACTGACCAATGAAAAAACTGACCATACTCATTCTGCTCGCCATGGCAGTGGTGTGCCGGGCTTCGGCACAGAACCGCGTGGTAACAGGCACGGTATCCGAAGAGGACGGTACGCCGCTGACGGGCGCCGTCGTCCAGGTCGTCGGCACGAACAATGCCGCCACGGCAGCGATCGACGGGCTTTATACACTCAAAAATGTCCCCTCCGGAGCCGTACTGCGTGTCTCCTTTCTGGGATACGATCCGGTCGAGAAGAAGGTCGATGCCGACCGCATGGATTTCATACTCAAAGCGAGCGCACAAGAAATCGCATCGGTCGTAGTGACCGGTATGCAAAAGATGGACAAGCGTATCTTCACCGGAGCCACGGACCAACTATTGGCCTCGGATGTCAAACTGGACGGCATCAGTGAAATCAGCCGCGGTCTTGAAGGCCGTTCTGCCGGCGTGTCCGTGCAAAACGTTTCCGGAACTTTCGGCGCCGCCCCGAAAATCCGCATTCGCGGCGCTACGTCGATCTTCGGAGACTCCAAGCCGTTGTGGGTGGTGGACGGTGTGATCATGGAGGATGTGATCAACGTCGACGCCAATTCCTTGTCGTCGGGCGACGCTACGACGCTCATCAGTTCGGCCATCGCCGGACTTAACGCCGATGACATCGAGAGTTTCCAGATTCTCAAGGATGGTTCGGCAACCTCGATCTACGGCGCCCGCGCCATGGCCGGAGTCATCGTCATCACCACGAAGAAAGGCACGCCCGGTATTACGAAAGTCAGTTACACCGGCGAATTCACGATGCGTATGGTTCCCAGCTACTCGAACTTCAACATCATGAATTCGCAAGAGCAGATGGCCGTCTACCAGGAGATGTACGACAAGGGATGGCTCAACTATGCCAATACCGTTTACCGCTCGGAAAGCGGCGTCTACGGCAAGTTGTCGCAACTGATCAACACCTACGACCCTGCCACAGGGCAGTTCGCCGTACTGAACACCCCCGAAGGGCGCAACGCCTACCTGCGACAGGCGGAGTTTCGCAATACCGACTGGTTCAAGGAACTCTTCCGCAACAGCATTCAGCACAGCCACTCGGCCAGCATCTCCTCGGGCAGTGAAAAAGGCTCGTATTACGCTTCCGTCGGTGCGATGGTCGATCCGGGATGGAGCATCCAAAGCAAGGTGAACCGCTACACGCTTCTGGTCAATACCACGCAGCACATCCTCAAGGACAAGCTGACGCTGAACCTCATCGGCAACGCTTCGTACCGCGAACAGCGTGCGCCGGGATCGCTCTCGTCGGAGGTAGACCCTGTGTTCGGAACCGTCAAGCGCGATTTCGACATCAACCCCTACTCCTATGCACTGCGTTCGTCGCGCACGCTCGACCCCGATGAATTCTACACGCGCAATTACACTCCGTTCAACATCAAGGACGAGTTGTCCAAGAACTATATGGACTTGAACGTGAGCAACGTGAAATTCCAGGCTGAACTCAAATGGAAGATTACTCCGAAAGTCGAAGTTTCGGCCCTTGGGGCAATCAAATATCAGGCTTCGAGCACCGAGCATCACATCGAGGACAGTTCGAACCAGGCGCAGGCCTACCGTTCGATGGCCACCTCGATCATTCAGAGCAACAATCCCTACCTTTACGACAATCCCGATGAGCCGAACCGTGACAAATACTCGATCCTTCCCCAGGGTGGTATCTACAAACGGAGCGACTTCCGCGCCAAGAGCCGCGATTTCCGGGCTTCGATCAGCTACAACGACACGTTCAACGACAAGCACATTCTGAATCTGTTCGGCATTGTGGAAGTCAATGCCATCGACCGCCGCGCCACCTCGTTCCAAGGCTGGGGCCTGCAATACGACATGGGCGAAACGCCGTTCTACATCCTGGACCTGTTCAAAAAACAACTGGAGGAAAACACCCAGTATTACAGCCTGTCCAATACACGGGAACGCAACGCCGCCTTCGCCGGCACATTCTCCTATTCCTACGACTACCGCTATACGATCAACGGTACGCTCCGTTACGAGGGTTCCAACCGGTTGGGCCGATCGCGTAAGGCGCGCTGGTTGCCGACCTGGAATATCGCCGGCAAGTGGAGCATCGACCAGGAGTCGTTCTTCGAACCATTGCGTCCGGCCTTCTCCAGCCTTGCGCTGCGACTCTCTTACAGCCTCACTGCCGACCGGGGCCCCACATGGGTCAATAACTCCACGGCTACGATCTATCCGCTGAACCCGTGGCGTGGTGCGACTGAAATCCGAGAACCTGCATTGAGTATTTCAGCTCCTGAGAATTCGGAACTGACCTATGAAAAAAAGCATGAGTTGAATGTCGGCCTCGACATGGGATTCCTCGACGACCGCATCACTCTTTCGATGGACGCCTACCGGCGCAATAATTTCGACCTGATCGGCAACGTTGTAACAATGGGTTTGGGCGGTGCCGTGGATAAGCAGGGTAACGTCGCGGAGATGAAATCGCAGGGTGTGGAACTTTCGCTTTTCACCCGCAATATCGAACGTAAAGACTTCAAATGGCAGACCAATTTCATCTTTGCCTGGATGGACAACGAGGTAACCAAACTCAAAACCATGACGCGCATGATCGATTATATCACCGGCACAGGTTACTCGATGGAAGGTACGCCGCGCGGTTCGCTCTTTTCCTTGAAATTCAAGGGACTTAACGAGATGGGCATCCCGACGTTCCTCGCCGCTGACGGCAGCATTACCTCGACGAACATCCAGTTCCAGGAGACTGTGAATATGAGCAACCTCGTCTATGAAGGTCCTGTCGATCCTACCATCACGGGCAGCCTGGGTAATATCTTTAAGTGGAAGGGATTCACGCTCAACGTCTTCATGACCTACTCCTTTGGAAACGTCGTCCGTCTCGATCCGATTTTCTCGAACGGTTATTCCGATCTGACGGCCATGCCCCGGGAATTCGCCAATCGCTACCTCAATCCCGGCGATGAACGACGGACCAATGTCCCGGTTATCGCCAGCACGCGACAGAATAACGATATTTCCAATCTCTATGTCGCGTACAGCGCCTACAATTACTCTGATGTACGGGTCGCCAAAGGCGATTTCATCCGCATGAAAGAGATTTCGCTCTCGTACGATTTTCCGCAATCGGTCACTTCGAAATTGCGCATGAGCGGATTGTCGCTCAAATTCCAGGCAACCAACCCGTTTTTGATCTATTCGGACAAAAAGCTGCAAGGCCAGGATCCCGAGTTTTTCAATACGGGAGGTGTTGCAGTACCGATGCCCAAACAATTCACGCTGACGCTTCGTGTCAGCTTCTAAACCCGCTCCGCCATGAAAATCAAACAACTGATATCACGCATAATGCTTCTCGGCGCCGGTTCGCTCACACTCGCTGCCTGCAACGATTTCCTCGACGAACTGCCCGACAACCGTACTGAGCTCGATACGCCGGACAAAATCAACCGGCTGCTCGTGTCGGCCTATCCTTCACGCAGTTTCACCCGCATGTGCGAAATTGCATCGGACAACTGCGACGACATGGGAGCGAACAATCCTAACACCAGCCTGCTGCTGGAGCACAACAGCTACTGGATGGACATGAACGAGGCCGAGAACGATAGCAACAAAAATACCTGGCAGGCCTACTACTCCGCGATTGCCGCAGCCAACACCGCTCTGGAAGCGATCGAAAAACAGGGTACGCCCAAAGAATTGCTTCCGGCCAAAGCCGAGGCCCTGCTTTGCCGGGCCTATTCGCATTTTTGCCTCACGATGCTCTATTGTCTCCCTTATCATCCTGAAAAAAGTGGCGAATACCTGGGAGTCCCTTACATGGAAGCTCCCGAAACGACGCTCAATCCGGTTTATCACCGGGACAATCTCAAGGAGGTATATGAGAAAATCGACCGGGATATCGAGGAGGCGCTTCCTCTGGTCAGCGATGCCAACTATGCGGTTCCGAAGTACCACTTCAACCGCAGCGCCGCCTATGCCTTTGCCACGCGCTTCAACCTCTATTATCTGAAGTGGGAAAAGGTGGTCGAATACGCCTCCGAGGTCCTCGGCAGTGCCCCTTCGACCGTCATGCGCGACTGGGCGGCAGTCAAGCAGCTGGCCTGGGACGGCTCGGTCCGCACCCTCGACTACATCAGCGTCGGACACTCGTTCAACCTGCTGATGATTCCCATGGTGACCGGTAACGGATCGCTTTTTAACGCCTGGAGCAACTCCGGCGCGCGCTTCACTCACAACTACCGCGTCGCCAAGAGGGAGACCTACCGCGCGAAGCGGCCGATGGGCGGTCCGTGGGACCGGTGGAAGGACAACTGCATCGAAAAGGTCTACCAGCATCCTCCTTTCATTTGGCAGGACAACGATGTCAACAAGATCTACATGCCCAAATGGCCCAACCAGTGGGAGGTAACCGACCCGGTAACCGGCGTAGGAATCGGTCGTTCGACGATGGTGGCGTTCACAACCAATGAAACGGTGTTGAGCCGTGCAGAGGCCTATGTCCATCTCAAGGAGTACGACAAGGCCGTTGCCGACCTCAATGCCTGGATCGGCTCTTTCTATCTGGTCGGACAGAACGGCATCGAATCTCTGACCCGCGAACGCATCGCCGAGGTCTACGGTGATCCGTCATCGGATCGATACATCGCCGAATACACCGCTTTGGAGCCGACATCGCGCAAGCCGCTCCATCCCCACGGCTTTACAGTCGAGGCTGGTGAACAGGAGCACCTTATTCAGACCACGCTCTTTTGCCGCCGCATTGAGACCATCGCCGACGGACTGCGTTGGGGGGACATCAAACGCTACGGCATCGTGATTGATCGTTTCGACGACTCGGCCTACAACGATGACAATACAACCGGATTCACTGTTGCGGCCACGCTCGGCGAGAAAGATCTTCGACGTGCGCTCCAACTGCCTCAAGAGGTTATCACAGCCGGATTGGAGGCGAATCCCCGCAATGAGAATCGTCCTGACCATCCGTTCTGCCAATAACCAATTCGCCAAATATTTATATTGAATTATGCAACCGACAATCATATCCCTGTTCTTGCTTCTGCTTGTCGCAGGCGCAACGACCTCATGCGACAAGGACGAACCGGACGGCAAAAGCATCTTTGTCGATCCCGCCGAGGAAAAGACCGAGTTCGATTTCTGGCTCGACCGGCACTATACGGAACCTTACAACATTCGTTTCGAATACCGCATGCCTGACCGCGAAACCCACTTCAACTACTGGGTCTCGCCGCCGCCCGTGGACAAATCGATCGAGGTGGCCAAACTGATCAAATACTCGACGCTTGACGCCATGGCGGAACTGATGTCCGATCAGAAAGATCCATTGCTCTTCGCAAAGAGTTATTTCCCGCGGGTACTCTATTTGGTGGGCAGTTTTGAGATCAGCAGCACCGGGAACACCGTGCTGGCATCGGCTGAAAATGGCCTTCAAATCAATGTTCTCGGCGTAAAATTTTTCGACCGGGAAAAGGACAGCGAACGAATCGCCGGAACGATGCTTCATGAATTCATGCATATCCTCGATGGTACATATCCCGTACCGAGCGACTACGATACCATTACGCAAAGCGATTACGTGGGTGACAAGTATGCCCAAAGCGGTAATGACTACATGGAGCTGGGCTTCGTTTCGAAGTATGCACGTTCGAGTCCCGCAGAGGACATCGCCGAAACGGGCGGACGCCTGATCAGCATGAGCGAGGAGGAGTGGGAGGCGATGCTCTCCTCGATCGAAAGCGCGGACGGCCGCGCCAAAATCGAGAAGAAGCGCTCGATTCTCATCGCATGGCTCCGCGACGATTTTGGCGTGGACGTTGCGAAGTGGAGCGACATCTACCTGCGCCGTCTTTCCGAACTCGGAGACATCGACTGGACGAATCTTGAAGATTAAACTGAATGTATGAAAAAGAGAATCAATATATTAATACTGGCTGGGCTGCTGTTCTCAGCCGTTGCATGCGACGATTCGGAAAATAACTTCAGCGAGTCGACCTCGACCCGGATCGAGCAGACGCTTGAACGCTACAAATTCGCATTGCAGGCCGGGAAGACATGGGTGATGGAGTATTTCCCTGACGAAAATCTCGGTTATGGCGGTTGGATTTATATCGTCGAATTCCAGGATGACCGTATGGTTAAGGCCTGGTTCGAGGGGAGCACTTTCGTCGAAGCCGATCCGCTACGCACGGAATCGGAATATCGGATCGAATTCTCGACCGGTCCCATGCTGAAATTTGCAACCCATAACGATTACCTGCATTTCTTCTCGTTTCCCGGAGACAACGGCGCCGGCTACCAAGGATGGAAAGGAGATTACGAATTCACGTTCATGTCGCTCTCTCCGGCTTTCGACGAAATCATTCTGCGGGGCATTAAAACCGGCAACCGGATTCGCATGACGCCGCTTTCGGGACAATACACTCCGGAGAGTTACCTCGAAACCATCCGCAGCAGCCAATTGGCGATCACCGAGACCGAATTCAAGGTAATGGCCAATGGCGAACAAATCGGGACACTCACGCGGCCCAACGCGACGCTGACGACCAATTTCCGGCAATATGCCGCCAGCAAAGTTTGGTCGTTCCGCTACAGTTATCGCCAACAGGCCTTCGACGATTATGGACGACCGAAGGTGGACGAACATGGGAAACCGGTCTACGAAACGGTCGAAGCCAATGATCCCGTCAGCGTCATCTACCTGCCAGACGGCATCATGCAGTTTTATGCCCCCTACACGTTTCGGGGTGAATTGTTCGGACTTCCGAACCAGACGGTGCAAACCTTCAAATGGCAATTGGGGCCTACCTCGGCATCGGATTGTTACGTTTGCACCGACTCGTTTCTCGACATCAAATTGGTTCCGTGATCCTTAAGAAATGTTTATTCGGTCCGGATGCCGTCTGCCGGCTCCGGACCTTTTTCCTTTAAAACCGATGAAACACTTCTCTTTCTTTCTGACGCTCCTCCTGCTGACGGCCTGTACCAGAGACCCGGAATCCGGCCCGGCTCCCGGCGTCGGACAAACCCCGATGCAGGAGTTTTACATACCCGGCGTATTCCGTATTAAGCTGCGCGAAACAGCAGCCGAACTCGACACCCGTGCCTTTACCCGCAGCGGTTCCGGCTCGGGAATCGCTGCATTCGATGCCGCCGCCACCCGTGCCGGGGCAACTGCCGTACAGCGTGTCTTTTCCGATGGCGACCGTTTCCGCGAACGCCGCCGCAGGGCCGGACTTCATCTGTGGTACGACGTTCATTTCTCCGGGGCGATTTCTGTCGCCGAGGCCATGGAACGCTTCGGCCGGGTGGACGAAGTCGAGTGCATCGAACCTGTTCCGCGTATGGTTCCCGCCGGGGCGACGGTCTCGCAAGCTGATTTCAGCCGCACCTCAGGTTCGGACAATGTCGCAATCCCCGGATTCGATGATCCGCTGCTGGTCAATCAGTGGATTTACCACCGGGTGGGCGCTGCGGTCGGATCGACGGCCGTGGCCGACCTCAACATTTTTCCGGCATGGAGCGTCAGCACCGGACATAAAGACGTCGTCGTCGCCGTGGTGGACGGCGGCATCGACTATACGCATCCCGATCTGGCAGCGAATATCTGGCGCGACGGACAGGGCGCCTGCGGCTACAACTTCTGCCGCCATAATACGGAGATCACTCCCAGCAGCCACGGCACGCATGTCGCAGGTACGATCGGCGCCGTCAACAACAACGGCATCGGCGTCTGCGGCATCGCGGGGGGCGACGGAACGCCCGGAAGCGGTGTGCGGCTGATGAGTTGCCAGATTTTCGACGAACCGGGACGCGATGCCGCGACGATCGAGGAGATCATGGTCTGGACGGCCGACCATGGGGCCGTCATCAGCCAGAACAGCTGGACTTATGTCCCCGGTCTTCCGGACTTGTCGCAGTCGGGTAAAGCGGCCATCGACTATTTTATCGAGTATGCCGGGTGCGATGAGAACGGCAATCAGACAGGTCCCATGAAAGGCGGCATCGTCATTTTTGCCGCGGGCAACGACGGCATTTCCGACCCGGTGTTCCCGGGAGCCTACGAGAAAGTGGTGGCCGTAGCGTCGCTGGGCATCGACGGCCGTAAGGTCGCCGGGTCCAACTACGGTCCGTGGATCGACCTCGCGGCTTTGGGCGGCCATGCTACCGGTGACGAACGATTTCGCGTTTTCAGCACCACGACGAACGGCGGTTACGGTTACTCCGCAGGAACCTCGATGGCCGCGCCACAGGTTTCGGGCATTGCGGCCCTGGCCGTTGCCGCATTCGGTGTGCAAAGACCGGGGTTCACCAGCGAGAAATTGCGGGAAATACTCGTGGGTTCGGGGCGAAAGCAGTTTACGGAAACGATCAATCCCGAGTATGCCGGAATGCTCGGTAACGGACTGGTCGATGCCGAATACGTTCTTTTCCATGATACCCGGCCGGATCCGATTGACGAACGTACGATTGCGGTTTCGGGATACCGCACCCATGCGGAACTGTCGTGGCGTGTTCCGCGATGCTATCTGGAGCGTCCGGTCTCATCATTCGACGTTTACATCGACACCCGGACATTTTCGGCCGCTACGGTCGACGACATTCCTGCTACGGCCGTCAGACACACTTTTGCTTCCGATGCGGGTCTCGGTGAAACTTTTGCCTGCCGAATCGAGGGGCTGGAACCGCGGCAAATTTATTGCTTGGCAATCGTCGGCCGAAGTCCGTCGGGCGTTCCGTCCCGCCCGGCCGTCATCTCCGTTCGGACCGGAGAAAATACCCCGCCCGAGGCAACCGCTTCCATTCCGAACCTCTTTCTGCAAAGTGACGACAAAGCGGGCAGGAGCATCGATCTTCAACTTTATTTTGCCGATGCCGATGCTCCAGGCGATCGGCTCTCCTATTTCGTTTCGCCTTCCGCGGAAAAGGTCGTGGAGTGCCGCGTACAGAATTCGGAACTGCTTGTACGGCCCTGCGCCGCGGGCTGCACGACGCTGACCGTAACGGCAAGAGACCTCGACGGCGCCGCGGCGACTTCGGAATTCCAGGTGATTGTCGACGGTACGGGTGTTGCGATGGAACTTTTTCCCAATCCATGCCGCGATGTACTCAACGTACGCATTCCGGACGCCGAGGGCGATTTTTCCATTCGGTTCCACAATGCGGCGGGGCAGCAGGTGCTCGCTACGCAGGTTTCGATCCGCGCCAGCGACAACGGTAACACGGGGCGCATCGACGTATCCGGGCTTTCTCCCGGGACTTACAGCTGCACGGTCGAGTGCCGCGGCCGCAAACTCAACAGCCATATCATCAAACGATAACCGCAAACACCATGTCTATCTACCAATCAATCAGATACTTTTCCGCGACATTTCTTTTCGCGACAGGCGGTTATGCGGCGCAAGCCCAGACCACTGATGCCGGGATCATGCCGTTTCTCGGTCTGGAAACCAATGCCCGCACAGCTGGTATGGCAGGGGCCACGACAGCAGTTGCGGACAATCCGCTGGCCGTTTACGCCAATGCCGCGTTAAGCCTCATCGGCGAAGGACATGCCGGAGGCGCCCTGTTCTCCGGACCTTGGAATACGGCTTTCGACAGCGCCAATGTGCTTTACGGCGTGGGGGGATTTTATACTCCCGACTCGCGGAACGCCCTGTTGGCCGGAGTGCGTTATTTCCGCGGACCTTCGGTCGGGTTGACCGACGAACAGGGATTTCCCGCCGGAACGGCCCGTCCGCAAGACCTTTCGGCAGAGGTCGGCTACGGCCGTCGGATCGGCCGGAATCTGGCGTTTTCGCTGACGGCCCGTTACGTCCGTTCCGATCAGGGATTCGGGGAGAAACCGATGCAAGGCGTCTCGTTCGATATCGGTGCGGCCTATCGCGGGACGCTCCGCGCTGTGGAGGGTGCCCGCTGGATCGTCGGGCTGCGGCTGGCCGACATCGGCCCCGATGTGAAAGCCTCCGACGGAGAGCGCTGTGGCCTGCCGATACGCGGGTCGCTCGGAGGTTCGCTCCATCTGCCTTTTCGCTCGAACCACATGCTCTGCGTCGCCCTCGATTTGAGCCACCAGTTCCGGGGAGGGATCACCGGTCTGGCTGCAGGGGCAGAATATACCTTTTTTCGGCACGGTGTCGTGCGTGGCGGATACCACTTCGGTCATAAGAACAAAGGAACAGGCAATTACGCTTCGTTGGGTTGCGGATTCATTGCAGGCCCCGTGCGGTGCGACGCCGCATGGCGCTTGGGCAGCGATAGATTCAACCCGCTCAACGACACGTTTCTCTTTTCGGTCGGATTTCTGTTGTAAACGGCGGTCGGCATCCATACGAAAGCAGCGGCATCGGAAGATGCCGCTGCTTTTTCCGTTGCAGGTCTGCTACTCGTCAATCCGGATGCAGCGAACCGACGCCCCTCGGTCGGAATAGGTATTCTGAGACTGACAGGTGACACTGTCTCCTTCTTTGTAGTTCGGAGCAGCCTTGAAAGCTCCGACCCGCCCCCAGGGGGAATAATCAGGGCCATCCATGTAATAAGCCGTACAAACTTCCACACCGCAACTTCCGGTATAGCCATTGGATCCCCCATCCGAGTTGCGCACATGCTGCGCACCTCCGGTCAGCGGAAAATACCACTTATTGTCCAGCAGGATTCCGCGCATCGTCGTAGCCACTACGGCATCGGGTGTTTCATTGTCTGTCAGCGCTATCCAGGCCTGGCTGCTCATCACTTTCCATCCCGGGGGACACGGGTCGTAAATCGTCTTCACACCGTGCGCGTCCTTCGATGGATTGCCCCATGCAGCCAATCCGGCCTTATCGGTCAGGTAATTTTCATTCTTGTAAAGCCAGAGGTGGGGGTTGGCCCGGCCCAGGTCGAATGCATCCTGCGACACATAACCCGTTCCGAGCGCCGTGTTGATGTCGATGGCGACCGTCGCCTTCGTATTGCCGATAATCTGGTGATGCGCCTCTCGGCCCCATGCTTCAAAAGTACCTCTGTCCAGCGCGGGAATTGGCGTATAGGCAGGAGCGAACCATAATCCGGTCATATAACTGACTTGTACACTCGTATAGTCCGGCAAGCCAGGGAACGGGTCTTTGCGTCCCCATTGGTAACAATTGCCCGTGGTCGAGGCCAAAGCGACATTGTTCAGCTGACCGCCGATATACGCTTGTTCGGGATCAATCAAAGCTCCCAGATCTCGATTCATCCATGTATAGCCGCCTTTCACGATCCAGTTCTCCGCAGCGTCGGGGTCATACCCCTCCGAGAAAACGATATTCCAGCTCCAGAGCACCTCGGCGTTCGTAATGCGCTTGTCCGCATCGGCTTCGATCTGATCATAGCCGAGCTCCTTGTCGATCGCCACGATCACCACATTGCCGTTGACGAAAGTTTCGGGCGTATCGAAATAAATATAGCCATCTTTCTTGAATTTCACGCTGCTGAGCACCACGGGCGACGCCTGTATCCATGGCAAATAGCTCGTCTGCAAACAACTGTACCACAGTACGAGGGCTGCTTTCGGCTCGATCCGGAGGTCCTCCTCCGTGTAGGAGAGGCCGCCGCAGGTCAGCGCCTTGCCGTTGCCCTTCACGTCGGCACGGAAGCGGTAGAATGTATTGGCCGCATCGGCATAATAGGTATTGGCCGTGCCCTCGGCACTCAGATCAATGACGGGAAGCGCATCCTCGGGGTCGAGCGTAGCCTCTCCTTCGACGACCACCGTTTTGCCCGTCGGAATACCGCCGTCGGCCGGAGCCTTCACGGTGGCGAAGATGTACTCTTTGCCATTGACGAGAGCGACGGCTTCGAATGTTTCACCGGCATGTCCGGGTGTTACGACCAAATGCAGCACCAGTGCCTCGGTGTCGGACGTATTGCCTGAACAGTCGAGTCGCACGGCATTGGAAACCACAGCTTCGGAGACGTTCACTTCACCTGTGCGCAGATCGACCGTGGCGTTTTCCATCGACACGGCGGCATTTTCGTTCGAGACGCAACGGAAAATCACGCCCTCGAGTTTCGCCCGCAGGTCGGTCGTCAGCCGGATTTCGAGTGCTGAAAAAAGATGCTTGAATTGCAGGTTGACGGCGTTGTCGCCCTTTTTGATCCCGCACGTAACGGCATAGAGAAAATCATGGGCTGCCAAAGTCGCCAACGGATCGCTTTCCGAACGAGTCTGCACAGCGGGCACCGACACCGGGATGGCCGTTACATCGACTGCGGCTCTGTCCGTATAGGGATAGTAGGCATAGAAATCGTGATCGGACGTTTCATCAGCCCAGCGAATCACATTGAGCCGGGAAGCAGCTGTAAAATCGCTCGTCGCTCCCGACACAGCCGCCTTGTAGGCGAAATTGGCTCCCAGGTTCTTGCCGCCGGACTCGGCGAAAAGGCCGATCAGATCGTTTTTGACCCAGTTCACCCGGAGCGCTGTTTCCGTATCCTCATAGGAGGTCCGGACTTTGGGACCGACAGTTGATCCCGAGAAAAGGATCTCGCCCTCCTGCGGTGTCGGCGACACGGTGTCGCCGTTTCCGGCGCATGCGACCGTCAGCAAGGCGGCCAACAGAATTATATAGTTTCGTTTCATCGTGTTCTAAATATTTTAAGGTTACTCCCAGCCTTCCCATTTGTCGAGGTCATCAATCTGTCCGTCGCCGTCAGTTGCATTTGGATCGAAGAGTGCTTTGTCGACGGCTTTCTTAAGGATTTTCTCCATTACGGCATAACCTGCCGCACTGGGATGCACACGGTCGTCCGGTGTCCAGGAGTATTCGAGTTTCAGTCCGTTCTGATCGTCTTTGAGCGCAGAATGGTAGTCGGCATAAACGAAGCCCCTCTCTTCGGCATACTGTTTCAGCAGCCTGTTTAACTCGACAACACGCTGTCCAAGATCGGCATGAGCGGCATTCCATTCCTCGCTCTGCCACCAGATCCGGTTGGCCGGGGGCGTCGAGCCAATGACTACCTTGAAACCTCTTGCAGCGCCTGTTTCGGCCATCAGCCGGATGTCTGCGAAAACTCGTTCGATCGAGCAGGGCTGGCCGTCGTTCTCAGCCAGGTCGTTGACCCCGCAGGCGATGACCACGCACGCCGGATCGTTGACAATTACGTCGTTATAAAAACGCGCGCTGATCTGGAGCGAGGTCTGACCGCTGATGCCCTTGGGCAGGTAGTCGTTGTCGGAAAAGAAGGTCTTGTTGTCGGTACGTCCCTGCCATACTTCCGTAATGGAGTTGCCGATCAGTACGGCTCGCGGACCCTCCAGACGCCCTTTGGGCATTGCCGTCGTCTGCTCGCGAACGCAGCGCAGCTGGTAGCCGGCTCCCGTATACGAGTTGTAGGACGAATATCCGCCCAGGCCACCCTGGACCGGGTAATAGTTGCCGCTGGCGCTGGAACTGGTCAGCACGAGCATCTTGTTGGTGAGCGAACGGATATGGCTGCCGTTGAAGGCTGACTGCCGCTGTCCGGTATAGGGGAAATAGAGATCGTATGCACGGGAGTAACGCCCGAACGGTTTTTCATCGAGTTCCGCAACGTTGCCGAGGGCGAAATCGAGGGCTTCGGGCGGCGCCACTTTCCAGCCCGCGGGACACGGGTCGTAAATGCTCTTCAGATTGTCGCCGACGTATTCGCTTCCCCACAACCAGAACCATCCGGTCTGATTCTCAGCCGAACCTGTATTATTGAACCACGAATAGGAGGGGGTGTGCCAGTTGTCGGCCTGAACGCCGCTGACCTCTTTGGCCATCCAACGGTAGGGATATTTCACAGACAGGGCAACGGCGTCGTCAACAGCCTTGTCACCCACGGCATAGGCGTTATTTGCCCCGATCTTGCCGAACATCATGTTCCGAGCGCCCCAACTCTCGGAGGAATAATCCTGCTGCAATTCTTCAATAGGCGTATAAGTTGGAAGTCCCCAGTACATCTCGCTGCCGAATCCCGTGTCGTCGTACTCCGCAGCTGCCGGGAACGGGTCCTTGCGCCCCCACTGATAATAGTTGCCTAAAGCCCAAGCCGCAACGCGTTTATCCGAGGAGTTCATCGCCTCGCGTCCCGCCATGGCACCCAGATTACGGTCCATCATCATATAACGGCCGACCTGTCGCGCTTCGGCGTCGCAATCGTAATTCTCGACAGCCCAGATATTCCAGCTCCAAAGGACTTCGCCGCCGGCATCATAAGCTGCAATCAGGGCATTGCCGGGAACGAACTCGGCCGGGGTAGTGAAGTAGACGTTACCTTCCCAGTCGTCATACTCTACGGATTCGATAGTCACGGGGCTTTCGCGTACCCAGCCGTCGGCCGTTTTCGGCGAATTGTACCACACGAGTTTTGCCGCCATAGGCTTGATAGCCAGATCAGTCTCGGAGTAGGATTTGGTTACCGGATGGCCGTCTACCGAGTACGAGTAGGTGCGCGGCGCCCCGTTGCCCTTGGTCGTTGCACGGAACTTATAGGTCGTACCGGGTTTGGTTATCAGATAAGTGTTCGCCGTACCGTTAGCGCTCAAGTCCTCCGCGATGCGCTGTGGAAATTCGTAACCCAATGAGAATATGGTCAACCGTCCGGCAGGAATTCCGGTTTCGGGAACGGTCACCGATCCCAGCGACAGATGCTTTTCTCCGTAATCGACCAGCACTTCCAGCGTTTTTCCAGCTTCTACGGGATTCACAGCCAGGAAAAAGCTCGTCGGCGTGCGTGAAATCGTCGCTTGTCCTTCGATTTCATAGTTTATCTCGGCTGCCGTCTGCTCTCCGGGTGTTACCGCCCCGTTCCGCAGATTCAGCGACCCCGTTTCGAAAGCCAATATCCCGCCGTCGATACTGCGCAACGTTATGTTCTTGACATCCGATAATGTCCGGTCGGCGGCAAGTCGGAGTTCGATGACCGCAGCAACGCTTTCGAATGGCAAGGATACGGTTTCGACAGGATCTTTCACTCCCTTGCTCACGGCATATAAATTGACCAGTTTTTTCAGATGCTTCGTAGCGCCCGCCGCTCCTTTCTGTTTCGCAGCAATCGCCACCGGAACAGCCGTCAAATCATCGTATGTCGTACGATAAGGATAATAGGCGTAGAAATCGCGTGAGGCAGCACCGGCGCTCCACACGATTCGCCGGTCCTGCGAAGGACAGACGAACTGCGTATTTGCCGCCGATGAAAAGGCCGCATAATAAATATTGGCATGCTCGACGGTCTCGCCGTCTGCTGCAAACAGCCCGATCCGGTCTACATCGGCATTCCAGATCAGATCAAGCCCTTTTTCAGCCGGGTCCACAGTCTTGAATGAAGCCGATCCCTGGAATGAGACCACATCCGGATCAGACGATCCATTCTGCGTGGGATCTTTTTGACAGGCCGCGATAACCACCGTCAAAAATAAAAGTGTTAAGAGTCGCAGTTTCTCCATAATTTGAGGTTGAAATTTAAGGTTGGTGTCATTGGAACCCTCTCGACGTTCAAAAATACCAGATACGGCAAGTTCCAAATGATATTTCAAATATACGCAGACCTCATTCCTCACAGGGCGAAAATCGTACATAATAAGGCCAATTTTAGTTACCGGACTATAGGAGACACCTCGTCCGTATCCCGAATTGCTCTGTTTCATAGTCCTTAATACGGAAAAACTCCGTAAAATAATCCACTCTGAATATTTTGTCTCTGTGTAAAAGATCGAAATCTTAATTAATCAGAGCTGTATTTTTAGGGACCTGATTGGACCCTTTTTTGTTAATAGCAATATGAACAGAACGGAAGACTTTCCCAAATTATGGATCGGCTCTTTCATCAAGATATGTCTGGTTAATTTCCTCATTTTCGTTAACTTTCATGCACTGTTGTCCACGTTCCCCTTTTTTATCTCCTCTCTGGGCGGAGATATCGTGGCCATAGGTCTGGCAACAGCATTGTTCAGCATCGCGCCCATCCTGTCGAGACCCTTCGTGGGATGTCTCGTCGACACCCAAGGCCGTCGCCTCGTCCTTATATGCGGACTGGCAGGAATCGCGTTCGTCCCGATGGGGTATTTCATCTAGGCAGGCATCGCCACAGTCGACACGCCGTTAAAGCTCGGCGAATTGTTCGAACCGATGTCCGTACCGGCCGCTGTTACACAGCTCTCCTTCATGATGGTATACGGAGTAGTCGAGGTATATGTCGCGATCTATGCCATACTCCACTGTCTGCCCAGCGAAGGTATTTATTTCATCGGCATTGCCGTAGCCACGGTCGCCACTCGGATACTATTGGGGCGTGTGGTGGTAAGTCCGGTGAGGCGCGACTGGTGTACACAGGAAATGCAGCCATTATCACCGGGATACTTCTGCTGGTATTCGCGCACAACATACCGTGCTACCTGCTGTTGGCAGCACTGCTGGGATACAGTTTCGGAGCTGTGCAGCCTGCCCTGCAGACCATGGTCATGCCTGCCGAAAGACGAGGTGCCGCAAGCTCTACGTTTTTCGTGGCTTTCGATTTCGGGATTGCATTGGGAGGATTTTTCGCAGGATTACTCGTGAAATACCGGGAATATGACGACATGTTCCTCGGCATGCTCTTGGTATTGCTTCTTTCTATAGTATTACATTACTTGTTCGGGCGTCGACACCCTTCGTCTTCCCCCCCCCAAAAAAAAAGAATACGGCATGAACCGGATAACGCGTAAGTCAGACATCTTCGGTCGAATATGTTTCAAACCGACATACTTGTTTTAATTTCAAGGATTTATACGATAAACAATATGTTATTGATGCGGTTTTCGTTTTTTCGCCTCTGTATTATCCTTTGCTGTTCCTCATACGCCTTCGTATCAGCCAAATCCAATAGGGTGTCGGCAGCTTCGGTCAGGGGATTGGTCGTATGACTTTGCGGGTCGAGTTTTCGTTCCGAATATCGCTGTTCTGCAACCTGACATCCCTCTTTCGGTGCCGGATACAAGTCGTTGAAGACATTGGCTGAAAACTCCTTTCCCAGTACCGATCCGTTGGCGACGATACCTGCATTGTGGTCGATAAACGTCACGCCGTAGATTCTGCCAATCGGATTGATGCGGAAGATTGCGTCGATGTTTTCCGTTTTGAGCAGCCGCCGGAACTCTTCCCGCGTGTTATGCGGGCTCATGGCATCTTTGACTGTTTGTCGCCGTTGGTCGAGCGCTCCCGGTTCTTTCAGTTTGTCTTTCGACATCCCGTAATACTTTGAAGGCCTTATAGCCGATATCCTTTCCGATACGACTCGACTTGAACGGCGTTCCGACACCATAGCCGTCATCGGTCAGGGCTCCATAGAGAATACCCGCCATGTGCGAAACTTTCCATAGGATGAGCATTTGTAGCTCCGCAGGCACGACCTGACGACAGGCGAAATTTGTAGTTTAACGTTCTCCGCCTTATAGTTCACCTTTCGATGTCCGGGGGTATCCGTCAGCTTCTGTCCCTTGACGCTCGGATGCAGGCCGTATTTCCACTCTAAGTCAGGCAAAATCTCCATCGAGCACCGGGCCTCGAAATCATGCGGGAGTTTGCAGTTCTGCTCATCGACCCGTAGCGACATGATATAGAGATGCTTTCTGGAAATGTTCTTGTGCTTAAAAACGATATAGGCTGTTCGCCGCAACCCATGTGCTCCATGTACTCGCAGGCGATTTCCCGGAGCTGTCCGTCTGATAGCAGGACGGGGTGAAATCCCGTCGAACGGGCAGGCTGATCGTGGCTGAACATCAGAACTGGATCGTCAGGAGCCGCAGAAGGCCGCCCATTCCGACGGTAGCGACCAGCAAAACGCCGGAGCTGAAAATACGCAAGGCTCACTCTTTAGTAGATTCGCATGGCCTTGCGTATTTTCAGCTCCGGCGTTTAATTCCCTGCCGGCGGGAAAACTTACATCGAAAATTACCCTGCTATTGACGAAGCAAGATCGGAAATTGAATTAGCTGTAAGATAGCAGGTCATTATTGTGCGACCTTGAAGATACCGTTCAACTTCTCGCTCAACGCCGCCATATCCTGCCCGATCTTGTCATTGGTGATTTTAGCATAGATTTGGGTCGTGGTGATCCGTTTATGTCCCAGCATCTTGCTGACGGTTTCCAGAGGTACGCCCTGCGCAAGCGTGACCGTCGTGGCGAAGGTATGCCGCGCGCAATGCATCGTGGGGTTGAACGACAGACCGGCATGTCTGGCAACATGACGTAACGACATGTTCAGCGTTTTATAAGTGCCTTTAAGCGGAAAAACCTTTTCCCCGGTGCGGTATGTATCCTTATAACGCTTGTAGAGCATTTCGGCTACGGGAAGGAGTTTGACACGGAATTGCGTACCCGTCTTCTGGCGTCTGTCGATAATCCACCGCTCTCCGTTGTCGTCCGTATGGATGTCCGCGTGGGTGAGTTTCACTACGTCCGCGTGGCTCAGGCCCGTAAAGGCGCAGAAGACGAAGGCATCCCGGTTAATGCTTGTTCGGTAATTGGGGAGCTTGACATTCATCACGGCCTGCAATTCCGATGCCGAGAGGTAGCGACGTTCCGAGTATTCCGCTTTGACATAGAACCCCGCGAAAGGATTGACGGCAATCCAGCCGTTTTTATACGCCGTGTAGGTCATCAGCTTCAGTTTCTTGACCGGAGTGGCAATGCTGCCCGGAAGCATATTTCGAACACAGGAAAGATAGGCAACGAAAATCCCGATTCAGTTTCTTGAAGAACATATTCTCTACCTTATATTCGTATTTCATATTTCAGGAAAGAGGCGAGGTAACGGCGGGTATTGTTGCAGTTCTCGAAGGTCGAAACACTACGATCCTTGCCCACACGTTTGAGAAAGCCTGCGAGGTATTCGTCGAAGGTCTGCAACAGCAGGCGACAATCATCACCCATACCCAGGAAGGCATTGCGGACCTTTTCGGCCGTGACATACGAATCCCGGTCGCAGAGCCGTTGGTACTGCTTGCCGATATTGGGTTTGATATTTTCCAGCTTCTCGTTGATGCGCAGCGATTAGAGGCTTTTGCCGGAGGCTTTGTTAGCTTTGGCATCCCAAAGAGATGAACGAACGGTGAGTTTGCAGCTGAACTGCGACATCGTGCCGTTGATTGTAATACGGCCCATGACGGGAACCTGACCATGTTTTTCCGACTGCCTTTTTACGTAGAAAAGGACTTTGAACGTGCTGCGTTGCATAATAACTTGAACTTGTTGGATGGGTTAAACGTTAAGTCAAGTTATTTGTTATGCGGAAATTCGATGCAACGGGCTGAAAACAAATATCTTAATGCAAATTAGAGCATTTCGGGCAGGTAACGGATAAGTAATGAAACTCTCCGTCAAACCTGCTCGATTTTGCTTTTTTATTGCTCGGAACATATGCAGAAGATAGAATTAAATACTTGAAAGCAAGATATTTACTCTTTTTCATACTTCACTTTACCTACAAATACCGAACCCGCAAGGATTCGGTATTTCCCGATAGCGCTATTGTCGTAGCTTATCAGGCGTTTCTGTTTGCCCCTCTCCGGGCGGCGGATCGGAGGCGGGACGTCCGGTCGTGGAGTTCCGGCTGCCGCTACCTGTTCGCTTCGCGGATCAGTTCGCCCAGCACTTCGATGCTGTCGGCCGTGATATGGGGCTGCGGGTCGGCCTTGTCGGCCACGTCGAGCGTCGTTTCGCCCGAGAGCACCAGCACGCCCATCGCCCCGGCGTTGTGGGCCATCTGGACGTCGGTGTAGATGCGGTCGCCGACCATGGCGATCTCGTAGGGCTGCAACCCGTGGCGCGAGAGGATGCCCGAAAGCATGTTCGGATCGGGTTTGCCCAGCGTGATGTCGGGGCGGCGTCCCGTGGCGTGTTCGAGGCAGGCGCAGATCGAGCCGCAGTCGACCAATACGGTCGGCTGATCGGTGGGGCACACCCGGTCGGGGTTGGTGGCGATATAAGGCACTCCCTGTTTGATCCACCAGGCCGCGCGGCAGAGCCGTTCGTAGCGGAGCGTCATGTCGAACGCCGCCACGATCACGTCGGGCACGTCGTCGGCCGAGTCGGCGCACGACTCGAAGCCCGCAGCCTCGAATTCCGAGATCATCGACGGCGTGCCGAGCAGGAACAGCCGCTTGGCCGCAGGGTGATGGGTCTTGATGTAGTCGATGGTGGCCAGCGCCGTGGTGTACATCTCGTCGCGCGAAGCCCTGATGCCCAGCGTGTCGAGTTTATGGAGGTAGTCCGCGATGCTTTTCGACGGGTTGTTCGTCAGGAACGAGTAGCCGATCCCCTGTTCCTTGAGTCCGTGCAGGAAGGCCTGCGTGTAGGGGAACAGCGACATCCCCATGTAGATCGTGCCGTCCATGTCGAGCGCCACGTGACGGATGCGGCACAGGCGTTCCATCAGTTCGGCGTCTTCCCAGACGGATCGGTACTTGTGAAAGGGTTTATTTTCCATCGTATCAGTCTTTTAAAGGTAAATCGTAGCGGAAAATGGTTTGCAGGCGGTCGTCGCCCGAGGTGTTTGCGTTGCGGGCCGTGAAACCCAGGTAGAGCTTGCCGTCGTGCCACTTGACGCCTTCGGCTTCCAGCGATCCCACCTGCGAGATCGAGTTCGATTGCAGGGCTTTGCGGTCGTCGAGCAGTCCGACACGGGTCCGGGCGCAGCGGATGCCGCCCTGAAAATCGAACACCGTGAGGTAAGCGTTCGACGGCAGGAATGTGTTCCCGAGGTTGTTCTCCCCTTCGTAGTAGAAGACCCTGCCGTTTTTAACGTCGAAGCCCTGGAAGGCGTATTTGCCGATCTGGTCGGGGTTGCTGCCTTCCGTCAGGCTGAAGCCTCCGAGCCGCGTGAGCCTGCCGAGGTTGCGCACCTGGACCGCGGGGCTTTCCGTGACCGGCGTTTTGTTCGGGTCGGTTGCGCCGCCGCCCCAGGTGCGCTGTTCGAGTTGTTCGGTCGTCGGAGCGAGGGCTTTGGCGTCGCTCAGGCGGTAAAAGGCGAAATGCCGGGTTCCGCCGCCCGAATAGGTGACGCCGAGCACGTCGTTTGCCGGGTCGAGAGCCGGGTGGATATGGCGTACGCCCGGCAGGAAGTAATGTTCCGTGCATTGTTCGGGCTTACAGTCCGTTCCCGGGACGAATTTCACGCGTGCGATGGTTTGCGAAAAGGAATAGCCGTCCGATCCCGATTCCTTCGAGCCGTAGCTTCCGGCCCAGATCCAGCGGTCGTCGCCCTCTTCCTCGACGGCCATGTTGGTTCCGTGTCCGAAGTAGGTGAGCGTCATCAGTGGTGCGGCGAGCTGCGTTTTCTCCGCGCCGGGGGCGGGAGCGCCGCGCAGCACGTTGAGCGAATGGGCGTCGGTTCCGGCGATCTGGATGTAGAAAATGTCGCCGCCGGAGTCGATGTCGAAACTCTGGAGTACGCTGTTGCGTGCCAGCCGGACGTTGCGGCTGTAGATAATCGCGGCGGAGAGCGGCCGGGCGAGCTGTTCGGTCAGCAGGTTTTCTTCGGGGCTGACGCCTCCGTCGACGACGATCGTCGCGGAAACCGGCGCGGTGTAATACGGCGTGGCGACGGTCACGGTGGCCGAGCCGCGTTTCAGGGCTGTCAGCATGCCGCCCTGCGTGATGCTGGCGACCGAGGGATCGTCGATGCCCCACGTCATGTCGTAGGGGTTGAGCTGGTTGTTGTAAACGCTCTCCGCCCCGCCTTCGGGTTTGATGAGCAGGTTAAGGCGTTTTACCGCGCCGCTGCCGACTTCGTAGGAGGTCTGCTCGAAGGTCAGGCTTTCGATTTTCGGCAACGGAGCTTCGGGTTTGTCGTCGCTGCCGCATCCGGGCAGTAGGAGCATGAGGGCTGCGGCGCAGCCGGCGCGGAACAGATGGGAAAGGAACATATTTAATTCGTGATTATTTTTTGTCGATGCGGTGTTGTTTGATCACGGCGCCCGCGGTGTTGACCACCTTCAGGTCGATGCCCTTCGCGTCGGCCGACACGCGGAGGCAGTCGTTGTTCGAGTTGACGAGGATCGGGAAGTCGACCCCGCGGCTGCCGTCGTCGATCCAGTGGTAGCGGTGGTAGTGGCCGCAGAGCATCAGGTCGATGCCTTTGCCGGCGAGTTCGGGTACGAACAGCCTGCGGATCTGCTGCTCGCCGTACCAGCTGTCCTCCTTGCCCGGGATCATGTGCATCAGCACGATGCGCACGGGGGCCGCCCGGAATTCGTCGCTGTTGACGACGCCTTTCAGCCATTCCGCCTGCTGCCGGCGGTATTCGTTCCAGTCGCCCATGCCGTAATAGCGGGGATCGTTGTCGGGCTTGTCTTCACAGCCGTCGAGCACGATGAAGAAGGCCGGGCCGCGGCGGAACGTGTAGTAGGTTTCGCCGGTCGGTGTGGGGAAATAGTCGAGCCAGTGCTGTGCATAGGCGCCGCGGTTCTCGTGGTTGCCGCGCGTCACGGCGAGGGGGATGCCCGCGGGCGTGAGTATCTTCGATGCCGACCCGAGGCAGGCGTCCCAGAGCGTCTGCTCGGTCTCGGTCTGGCTGGCCAGGTCGCCGTTCAGGCAGACGAAGTCCGGCTGGGCTTCGGGGGCCTCCTTGATCAGCAGCTGGAAAACGGAGTCGCGGGCGTGGATGTCGTTGACCATCCAGAAATCGACCTTTTCCTGTGCAGGGTCGAGGGTTCTGATGGTGTAGGGCTTGCGCCGGTACACTTCGCTGCCGTCCCCGTCGTCGAGGATGACGCGCCGGTTGCCCTCGTTCAGGACGATTCCCCGCTGCATGATGCGGTAGCGGTAGGTCGTGCCGGGTTGGAGCCCTTCGATCCGCACCCGGTGCATGCGTCCGACGCGACAAAGTCCGAGATGCGAGTCGTAATACCTGGGCCGTTCGGCCGAGTAGAAGTGCGATCCGTCCATCGGGGCGAGTTCGACCCAGCCGATGGCGTCGGCCTTCGCGTCCCAGACGACCGTGAAGCCGTCTTCGGTGACATTCAGTACATAGGGTCCGTGTGCGATGCGTACCGTAGGCGGCACGGCGGTTTGGGCGAGGGCGGCGGCCGTCAGCAGGAGCGCGCCCAGCAGTAGGGTAAGTCGTTTCATGGTGAAAGTTGTATCGGTTCGAAATCCAAAGGTATGTTTTTATTTTCTTTTATCCAATTTTTCGTTTTATTAATCCGAAAAGAAATAAAATGCATCGTGAAAGGAAAATTTTTTCGTCGCTTTTGGCTGTCGAAAGGAAAATAATATCTATATTTGCCTTTGTTTTGGGAAACCCGGGAGTTTTCCTGCGGGTTTCGTTTGTGAAAAATTGGAAACGGTAAAATCAAGCAGATATTCTATGAATAAGGTAGAGAGCGCCCTTCAGCGCACGACCGACACCAAAGCGCTGGTGATCGGCGTCGGAACCCTTCCGCGGACGGCGGAGATGTTCAACGAGTTGTTTCCCGGCTGCCGCGCCGTCGTGGTCGCCGACACCAATACGTGGCGCGTCGCCGGCGGCGAGGTGCACCGCATCCTCGCCGATGCGGGGATCGGGCAGGACGAACCGCACGTGTTCGCCGATCCGAAACTCTACGCCGAATGGTCGTTCGTCGAGGAGCTGGACGGTGTGCTGGCTGCGACCGATGCCGTTCCCGTGGCCGTCGGTTCGGGCGTGATCAACGACCTGACCAAACTCTGCTCCCACCACAACGGCCGCCGTTACATGGTGGTCGGCACGGCGGCTTCGATGGATGGTTACACGGCCTACGGAGCCTCGATCACCAAGGACGGCAACAAGCAGACCTTCGACTGTCCTGCGCCGCTGGGCATGGTTCTCGATCCGTCGATTTCGGCGGCTGCGCCCGCCAGAATGTCGGCTTCGGGCTACGCCGACCTGATCGCCAAGATCCCTGCCGGGGCCGACTGGATGCTTTCCGACGCCGTGGGGTCGGAGCCGATGGACGATTTCGCCTTCGGATTGGTGCAGGACGGGCTGAAAGAGGCTCTGTCCGATCCCGCAGGCGTGCATGCGGGCAATGTGGAGAAGGTCGAACAGCTGGCCGAAGGGCTGCTGTTGAGCGGTTTCGCCATGCAGGCCACGCAGTCGAGCCGCCCGGCTTCGGGCGCCGAACACCAGTTCAGCCATCTGTGGGACATGGAGCACCTGAAATACAACGGCGCTTCGGTGTCGCACGGCTTCAAGGTCGGTATCGGCACGCTGGCCTCGACGGCCTTTCTCGAAATGCTGCTCGACGCCCCCGTGGAGCAGCTGGACATCGAGAGGTGCGTCGCTGCGTGGAAATCGTGGGACGAGACCGAGCGGGACATCCGGGCCATTTTTAACGACGATCCCGAATTCGTGGCCCGCGGCCTGAAGGAGACCCGCGACAAATATGTCGACAGGGAGGGGCTGCGCGACCAGCTCACGCGGCTCAAAAAGGCGTGGCCCGAACTGCGCGAACGCATCCGCCGGCAGATCATTCCTTTCGACGAGGTGCGCCGCCGCCTGGAACTCGTCGGGGCGCCTTATGAGCCCGAACAGATCGGCGTTTCGCGCACCCGTTTCCGCGAGGCGTTCGGGAAGATTCCCTACATGCGCAGCCGCTATACGGTCATCGACACCGCCTTCCGCTGCGGCTGGATGGAGGAGTGGCTTGACCGGCTGTTCGGCAAGGGCGGCGTCTGGGAGGTCGGAAGCCCTGCGCCGGGTTCTGGCGAACCGGCTCGCTCCGCCGCGGCTCCGGTCCCGGGCGCATAGAGCCGTGTGCGGCTTCCGGGCGATAAAACGGAAAAATCACGAAAATAATTTAGAATATCGCTCCGAAAGTTGTATATTTGGCTTCTGAAACTACTAACTTTCATTTCGAAATGACATCTGAACAAACCAAGCGCTTCAAGTATTGGCAGATGCGTACGATCATCGCGACGATGGTCGGTTACGCGCTCTTCTACTTCGTGCGCAAGAATTTTTCGCTGGCCATGCCCGGCCTGGAAGCCGATCTCGGCATTTCGAAGACGAGCCTCGGCATCTTCCTCACCCTGAACGGCCTGATCTACGGCTTTTCGCGTTTCGCCAACGGCATTCTGGCCGACCGCATGAACGCCCGCTGGTACATGGCCGTCGGTCTGGCGCTGTGTGCGCTGGCCAACTTCGCGTTCGGATTCGGCGAGGACGTCTCCTACTGGATCACGGGCGAGCATTCGGGCGACCAGTTCGGCAACACGATGATCCTCTTCATGGGCGTCATGTGGGTCGTCAACGGGCTGTTGCAGGGTACGGGATTCCCGCCCTGCGCGCGTCTGCTGACCCACTGGATTCCGCCTACGGAGCTGGCGACGAAAATGTCGGTGTGGAATACCTCGCACTCGATCGGCGCGGGCCTCGTGGTGATCCTCTGCGGTTACATCATGGGTACGCTGGGCACGAACATGGCGGGCGATCCCGACGCCGTGGCTTCCATCGCCGCCAACCTGGGCGTTTCGCCCGACGATGCTGCGGGCATGGAGCGCGTGATGACCTCCGCGGCGCATGTCGGGGCGTGGAAATGGTGTTTCTGGATTCCGTCGGCGATCGCTTTCGCCGGAGCCATCGGGCTGGTGGTTTTCCTGCGCGACACCCCGACCTCGGTGGGGCTTCCCGAACTGGAAGGAACCGAGACCAGGCAGGTGAAGACCGAAAAGAAGGGCGCCGAGCACAAGGCGTTCCTAATGAAATACGTCTTCAAGAATCCGCTGATCTGGATTCTGGGCTTCGCCAACTTTTTCGTCTACATCGTCCGCTTCTCGGTGCTCGACTGGGGGCCTTCGCTGTTGAGCCAGTCGAAGGGCGTCTCGATGTCGCACGCCGGATGGCTCGTGGCGATGTTCGAGATTGCCGGCATCCTCGGCATGCTCTTCGCCGGCTGGGCGACGGACAAGTGGCTCAAGGGCCGTGCGCACCGCACCTGCGTCTTCTGCATGGCGGGCGCCGCGCTGTTCGTCTTCCTGTTCTGGCAGCTGCCTGCCGACGCTCCGATCTGGCTGCTGTTCACGACGCTCTGCGCCGCAGGGTTCTGCATCTACGGCCCGCAGGCGCTGATCGGCATTGCCGCCGCGAACCAGGCCACGAAGAAGGCCGCCGCCACGGCCAACGGCCTCACGGGGCTGTTCGGCTACGCTTCGACGCTCGTTTCGGGTGTGGGACTGGGCTTCGTGGCCCAGCACTACGGCTGGAATTGGGCCTATGTCGGCATCCTGGGCATGGCCGTCGTGGGCATGCTGGTCTTCCTCCTGATGTGGGGCGCCAAGGCCGACGGCTACGAACCCGAGGCGGAATAAGGGAATCGAAGGTTCTGTTTTAGATGATGATACGGACTTCGGTCCGGAAGGGTCCGGCCCGTCACGGGTTGCGGACCTTTTTTTGCGAAATACGGAATCTTTTTTTATCTTTGGTGGCGTAATGATACTTTTATCAGTCGGAAGGTTTTGCCGAACCGTTAGTTAATCCGGGTGTGCGCCCGTCCGACTTTTTTTGTATATTTGCTTTTGTAACACTTTAAATATCCGACCGATATGCTGAGCATTGCCGAACGGCACAAATACATTCTCGACAGTCTGAACAAGCACGGTTTCGTCCGGATTACCGACGTTGCCAACGAACTGGGCGTTACGAAGGTGACCATCCGCAAGGACATCAAGATTCTCGAAAGCAAAGGCCTGTTATATAAGGTGCACGGCAGCGCGCGTCCGGCCAATCCCCACGTTGCGGACCTCGACGTGCATGTGAAGGACAACATCAACCGCGACGCCAAGCGCCGCATCGCCCAGCGGGCGGCGGAGATGCTCGGCGAGACCGACTCGATCATCATGGCCTCCGGCTCGACCGTCTACGCCTTTGCCGAGGAGATCAAGATGCGCATGTGGCATCACCTGAACATCGTCACGCCGTTCCTGCGGCTGGGCGTGCTGCTGAACGAGTCGGAGAACGTCAACGTCGTGCAGCTGGGCGGCTCGGTGCACAAGAAGTCGCTGTCGGTGCTGGGCGAAGAGGCCGCGCGCGAACTGGACGACTGCATCTGCTCGAAGGTCTTCTTCGGGGTGGACGGCATCGACCCCGAGCACGGCATCACGACTTCGACGATCGACGAGGCGAAACTCACGCGGCGGATGATGCACGCCGCCTCGCAGGTCATCGTGCTGGCCGACTCGTCGAAATTCGGACAGCGCGGTTTCGGCCGCATCTGCGCGCTGGAGGACATCGACGTGATCGTCACCGACGAGCGGATTCCCGAACAGATGATCTCGATCATCGAGGAGGCGGGCGTCGATCTGATCATCGTCCGATAGTCCGCTCTCCGGGGCGGGCGGTTCCGGGAGCCGGGGCCTGCCGCGCCGGAAATCCGCGGACATGCGCCTTCCGGTCCGCCGCATGCGGAGTGCGTGCGGCAGGGCGTATACGGCATGTTGAAAAATTTTTCCGGAAAAAGTGTTGCAGAGGCGGCGAAAATGCCCTATCTTTGTGCACAATTATAGCGACACCTGAATCCTATGAATTGTAAACCCAACATAGCATCGGCGCAAGCGTTCTGGCAGCAGGATTACTGGTCGGGTTTCCAGTCTCCGACGGATTCGGGCATTATTGTTTTATTAGGGTAACTGTTTTGGTTGCCCTATTTTTTTGTGTCCAGCGACGAATGAAGACATTTTACACCAACGCGAAGATTTTCCGCAACGGTCGTTTCGAACCGGGGCTGATCGCCGTCGAAGGGGGCCGCATCGCGGCCGCCGGGGAACCGCGCCCGGGCGACCGGGTGGTGGACCTCGGGGGGCGGCACCTCGTGCCGGGGCTGGTCGACGTGCATGTGCACCTGCGCGAGCCGGGCTTCCCGCAGAAGGAGACCATTGCGACGGGTACGGCCGCCGCGGCCCGCGGGGGGTATACCACGGTCTGCTCGATGCCCAACCTGAACCCTGCGCCCGATACGCCGGCGACGCTCGGTGAGCAGCTGGAGATCATCCGCCGCGACGCCGTGGTGCGCGTGAAACCCTACGGTACGATCACGATGGGTCAGCGCGGATGCGGCGAACTGGTCGATTTCGCGGCCTTGGCCCCGCAGGTCGTCGGCTTCTCGGACGACGGCCGCGGCGTGCAGTCGGCGGAGCTGATGGAGGAGGCGATGCGCCGGGCCGCGGCTGTCGGTAAACCGATCGTGGCTCATTGCGAAGTCGATGAACTGCTGCGCGGGGGCTATATCCACGACGGGGTTTACTGCCGCGAGCACGGACACAAGGGCATCTGCTCCGAGAGCGAGTGGCGGCAGGTCGGGCGCGACATCGCGCTGGCGGAGAAGACCGGTTGCCGGTATCACGTCTGCCACGTCTCCACGAAGGAGAGCGTCGAACTGGTGCGCCGCGCCCGGGCGAAGGGGCTGCGCGTGAGCTGCGAGACGGCGCCGCACTACCTGCTGCTGTGCGACGAGGATTTGCAGGAGGAGGGTCGCTTCAAGATGAACCCGCCGCTGCGGAGCCGCGCCGACCGCGAAGCGCTCGTCGCGGGCATTCAGGACGGCACGATCGAGGTCATCGCCACGGACCATGCCCCCCACACCGCCGCCGAGAAGGCGCGCGGACTGGCCGGGAGCGCCATGGGCATCGTGGGGCTGGAGACCGCTTTTCCGCTGCTTTATAAATACCTGGTGCTGGAGGGGGTGATCACGCTCGAAAAGCTCGTCGCCCTGATGTCGGCGAATCCCCGCCGGATTTTCGCGCTCGAAGGAGGCGTGGAGGAGGGCGATGCCGCCGATTTTACGGTGCTGGACCTCGGGGCGGAGTATGCCGTGGACCCCGGGACGTTCCTTTCGAAGGGGCGGGCCACGCCCTTCGCCGGATGGAAGGTGCAGGGCCGCGCCGTGCTGACGGTGGTGGGCGGCAAAGAGGTTTATGACGATAACTACGAATCAAACAGATAAGGATGAAAGCTTTTACGAAAAAAATTGTCTTGGAGAACGGCCGCGAGTTCTACGGATACGGTTTCGGCGCCGACCGCGAGGCCATCAACGAGATCGTCTTCAATACCTCGATGGTGGGGTATCAGGAGATCATGTCCGATCCGTCGTATACGGATCAGATGGTCGTGATGACCTACCCGCTGATCGGCAACTACGGTATGGCCGACGAGGATTACGAGACCAAAACGCCGACCATCGGCGGCATGATCGTGCGTGAGTACAACGACTCGCCCTCGAACTTCCGCTATACGAAGACGCTGAACGAGGTCTTCGAGGAGCACGACATTCCGGCCATCTGGGGCGTGGACACCCGCGCCCTGACGCGCATCATCCGCGACGAGGGGTCCCAGAAGGTGCTCATCACCGACGTGGCGACGCCGCGCGACGAGGCCCTGCGCAAGCTCGGCGAATACGTCATGCCGCGCGACATGGTTTCGCGTGTGAGCTGCAAGAAGCGCTGGATGTCGCGTGTCCCCAACCACAAGTACGACGTCGTGGCCGTCGACTGCGGCATCAAGTACAACATCATCCGTCTGCTGAACCGCGTGGGGTGCAACGTGACCGTCATGCCCTACAACTCCACCGTGGAGGAGATCATGGCCTTCCATCCCGACGGGCTTGTGCTTTCGAACGGACCCGGCAATCCCGAGGACGTGACGCCGGTGATCGAACTGGTGAAGCAGCTCCGCGGCAGGCTGCCCATCTTCGGAATCTGCATGGGCCACCAGCTGATTTCGCTGGCCTACGGCGCCCGGACCTTCAAGATGAAGTTCGGCCACCGCGGCGCCAACCACCCGGTGAAGAATCTCGTGACGGGGAAACTCGAAATCACGAGCCAGAACCACAGCTACGCCGTGGATGTCGATTCGCTCGCCGGCACGGGGCTTACGCTGACGCACGTCAACCTGCTCGACGGCACGGCCGAGGGCGTGGAGTGCGCCGCCGACCGGGTTTTCTCGATGCAGTACCACCCCGAGAGCGCTTCGGGTCCGCAGGACAGCGCCTATTTGTTCAAGAAGTTCACAAAAATAATGGAGGAGCACAAAAATGCCTAGGAGAAAAGATATCAAGAAGGTTCTGGTCATCGGTTCGGGTCCCATCGTCATCGGACAGGCCGCCGAGTTCGACTATGCGGGTACGCAGGCGTGCCTCGCGCTCAAGGAGGAGGGTTACGAGGTGATCCTCGCCAACTCGAACCCCGCTACCATTATGACCGACACGCACATTGCGGACAAAGTCTACATGGAGCCGCTGACGCTGGAATACGTCGCCAAGATCATCCGCTTCGAGCGTCCCGACGCCATCGTCCCGGGGCTGGGCGGACAGACGGGTCTGAATCTCGCCGTGCAGCTGGCCAAGAAGGGCATTCTGAAAGAGTGCCAGGTCGAAATTCTGGGCACGTCGTTCGAGTCGATCGAGCGCGCCGAGGACCGCGAGCTGTTCAAGGAGCTGTGCGAGTCGCTGGGCGAGCCGGTGCTTCCTTCGCACATCGCCATGTCGATCGAGGAGGCCGTGGCGGTGGCCGAGGAGATCGGCTATCCGGTGGTGCTGCGCCCTGCCTTCACGCTGGGCGGCACGGGCGGCGGTTTCGCCGACGACGAGACCGAACTGCGCGAGATGATGCGCAACGCCCTTTCGCTCTCGCCCGTGCACCAGGTGCTCGTCGAGAAGAGCATCAAGGGCTATAAGGAGATCGAGTACGAGGTGATGCGCGACCGCAACGACACGGCCATCTGCATCTGCTGCATGGAGAACATCGACCCGGTGGGCATCCACACCGGCGACTCGATCGTCGTTGCCCCGAGCCAGACGCTCACCAACAAGGAGTTCCAGATGCTGCGCGACTCGGCGCTGAAGATCATCCGCGAACTGAAGATCGAGGGCGGCTGCAACGTGCAGTTCGCACTCGACCCGCTCTCGTTCAAATACTACCTGATCGAGGTCAATCCCCGCGTGTCGCGCTCCTCGGCCCTGGCGTCGAAGGCCTCGGGCTATCCCATCGCCCGCGTCAGCGCGAAGATCGCCGTGGGACTCACGCTCGACGAGATCCGGATCGCCAATACGCCGGCTTCGTTCGAACCGACGCTGGACTACATCGTGACGAAGGTCGCCCGCTTTCCCTTCGACAAGTTCTCCGACGCGTCGAACAAGCTCGGCACGCAGATGAAGGCCACGGGCGAGGTGATGTCCATCGGCCGCACGATGGAGGAGTCGCTGCTCAAGGCCGTGCGTTCGCTCGAAACGGGCGTCTGCCACATCTACCACAAGAAATTCGACAAGTGGTCGAACGACGACCTGCTCGCCTACATCAAGGGGGGAACCGACGACCGGCTCTATGCCATCGGCCAGCTGATCCGTAACGGCGTCGACCTGGCGCTGATCTACGACAAGACGAAGATCGACATGTTCTTCCTGGAGAAGTTCAAGAACATCGTCGAGTTCGAAAACGTCGTCCGCGCACACCCGATGGACGTCGAGACGCTCCGCGCTGCCAAGCGCATGGGTTTCAGCGACAAGTACATCGGTCAGCTGTGGGGCCTTTCGCAGAACGAAATGTACCGTCTGCGCGAGAAGAACAACGTCTTCCCGGTCTACAAGATGATCGACACCTGCGCCAGCGAATTCGCCTCCTACGTGCCCTATTTCTACTCGACCTACGAGGAGGAAAACGAGTCGATCGTCAGCGGGAAAGAGAAGATCATCGTGCTCGGTTCCGGCCCGATCCGCATCGGCCAGGGCGTCGAATTCGACTACTCGACCGTGCACGCCATCTGGTCGATCCGTGCGGCGGGCTACGAGGCCATCATCATCAACAACAACCCCGAGACCGTCTCGACCGATTACACCACCAGCGACAAGCTCTACTTCGAGCCGCTGACCGTGGAGGACGTGATGAACGTCATCCATCTCGAAAAACCGAAAGCCATCGTGGTGTCGCTCGGCGGACAGACGGCCATCAACCTCGCCGAACCGCTCGCCGAGCTGGGCGTGCCCATCATCGGCACGGACACGCAGGCGATCAAGAACGCCGAGGACCGCGGCTGCTTCGAGAGGATCATGGAGGAGCTGGGAATTCCGCAGCCCGAGGCCGAGGCCGTGACTGACATCGAGTCGGGCGTCCGGGCCGCGGCGCGCATCGGCTATCCGGTGCTGGTGCGTCCGAGCTACGTGCTGGGCGGCCGCGCCATGCAGATCGTCTCGAACGAGGAGCGCCTGCGCCACTACCTGCAAACCGCCGTGGAGATCGACGTGGACCAGCCGGTGCTGGTCGACCGCTATATCATGGGCAAGGAGCTGGAGGTGGACGCCATCTGCGACGGCAAGGAGGTCTTCATCCCCGGCATCATGGAGCATGTCGAGCATACGGGTATCCACTCGGGCGACTCGATCAGCGTCTATCCGACCTTCAGCGTGAGCCAGAAGGCCAAGGACAAGATCATCGACTATACGGTCAAGCTGGGCCTTCGGATCGGTATCGTCGGCCTGTACAACATCCAGTTCATCGTCGCCGGCGAGGACGACGTCTACGTCATCGAGGTCAACCCGCGCTCGTCGCGCACCGTGCCCTTCCTCTCGAAGTCCACGGGCGTGCCGATGGCCCACATCGCCACGCAGGTGATTCTGGGCAAGTCGCTCCGCGAGCAGGGCATCACGGAGGTCTACGGTCGTGAGAAGGAGCGCTGGTACGTCAAGGCCCCGGCCTTCTCGTTCGCCAAGATTCGCGGCATGGATTCGTACCTCTCGCCCGAAATGAAATCGACGGGCGAGGCCATCGGCTACGACGACAAACTGACGCGCGCGCTCTACAAGGCGTTGCAGGCCACGGGCATGCACGTCTCGAACTACGGAACGATCTTCGTGACGATCGCCGACCACGACAAGGAGCAGGCGCTTCCGCTGGTGAAGCGGTTCTACGACCTGGGCTTCAACATCGAGGCGACGACCGGGACCGCCGAGTTCCTGCGGGCGCACGGCATCCGCACCCGTACGCGCCGCAAGCTCAACGAGGGCAGCAACGAGATCATCGAGGCGCTGCGTCAGGGGCATGTCAGCTACGTGATCAACACCATCGACATCAACCAGCACAACACGCGCCTCGACGGTTACGAAATACGCCGCACGGCCGTCGAGAACAACGTGACGGTCTTCACGGCGCTGGAGACGGTGAAGGTGCTGCTGGATGTGCTGGAGGAGATCACGCTGCGCGTTTCGACTATTGATTCGAAATAAAATTCCGACAAGACGCCGGAGCCGTCAACGGAATGCGGACTAAAAGCGCGAGAAACGGGGCCGGTTTGCTTACAAACCCGCGAATAGGCGCCCGTTTCCAGCGTTAGGTCGCATGAAGTAGGCGAAGGCGATCGTCGGCCGGTTTTGTGGCACTTTTGCCGGATCAAAAGTGCTGAAAAAATTATGTATAAGAAAGGCATCTATAAGATTCTCACGAACGAGCCGCTGACCGACGCGGTGTGGCGCATGACCCTCGCGGGCGATACGCAGTGGATCTCGGCGCCGGGGCAGTTCGTCAATATTGCGCTGGAGGGCAAGTACTTACGCCGCCCTATCTCGATCTGCGATTACGATGATCGCTCGATTGCGCTGATCTACAAGGTCGTGGGCGGGGGAACGGAGCAGATGAGCCGCATGCTGCCGGGCGAAACGCTCGACCTGCTGACGGGTCTGGGCAACGGATTCTCGACGAAGAACGACGCGCGGAGACCCCTGCTCGTCGGGGGCGGCGTGGGCGTGCCGCCGCTCTACAACCTGGCGAAAAGACTCCTCGCCGAAGGAAAGCCCGTGCAGGTGGTGCTGGGCTTCAACACCGCGTCGGAGGTCTTCTACGAGGAGGAGTTCCGCGCGCTGGGCTGCGAGGTCACCGTCTCGACGGTCAACGGTTCGCGGGGCGTCGGGGGCTTCGTCACGACGGCCATCGCCGAACGGGGGCTGGATTTCGATTACTTTTACGCCTGCGGGCCGCTGCCGATGCTCCATGCGCTCTACAACGCCGTGGAGCAGGACGGCCAGCTGTCGTTCGAAGAGCGCATGGGGTGCGGATTCGGCGCCTGCATGGGCTGTTCGTGCAAAACCAAATACGGCTACAAACGTATCTGCAAGGAGGGGCCGGTCCTTACCAAGGATGAAATCATCTGGTAAGAACAATTCACAATTCATAATTCAAAATTCACAATTATGACAGATACTTCGGTTGAACTCTGCGGCCTCAAATTGGACAATCCGGTCGTGCCGGCCAGCGGAACCTTCGGCTACGGCAACGAGTTCCGCGAGTTCTACGACATCAACATCCTCGGGTCGTTCTCGTTCAAGGGTACGACGCGCGAGGCGCGTTTCGGCAATCCCACGCCGCGCATCGCCGAGTGCGGTGCGGGGATGATCAATGCCGTGGGGTTGCAGAACCCCGGCATCGACGCCGTGATCCGCGAGGAGCTGCCGCGGTTGAAAACCTTCTTCCGAAAACCCGTCATCGCCAATATTTCGGGTTTCTCGGTCGAAGAGTACGCCTATTGCTGCGAGCGCATCGACAGGCAGGAGCAGGTGGGGCTGATCGAGGTCAACGTCTCGTGCCCCAACGTGCGGCACGGCGGCATGTCGTTCGGGACCTGTCCGGACGCCGCCGCCGAGGTGACGCGCGCCGTGAAGGCCGTGACGACGAAGCCCGTCTTCATCAAACTTTCGCCCAACGTGACGGACATCGTCGCGATCGCCCGGGCGTGCGAGGAGGCGGGGGCCGACGGCATCTGCCTGATCAATACGCTGCTGGGCATGCGTATCGACATTGCGCGCCGCCGTCCGGTCATCGCCAACACGATGGGCGGATTCTCGGGCGCCGCGGTCTTCCCCGTTGCGCTGCGGATGGTCTACCAGGTGGCCCGGGCGTGCCGGATTCCCGTGATGGGGTGCGGCGGCGTCACGACGGCCCGCGACGTGATCGAGATGATGATGGCCGGAGCCTCGGCCGTGCAGGTCGGGGCTGCGAACCTCGTGAATCCCTATGCCTCGAAGGAGATCGTCGAGGCGCTGCCCGGCGAAATGGAGCGGCTGGGCATTGAAAAGTTGAGCGACATAATCGGCTGCATCGAGTGATCGCGCGGCACCTTCGGCGTTTCCCTCGTCGGCTCCGACAGCCACATGCGTCGAATATGTTCTGCGAAACTCCGAATTTGCCGCACGCTGACCCGATGTGAAAAATAAATGCTAAATTTGTATATTATGCAACACGATGTAATCATAGCCTGCGACTTCAAGTCGGCGGAAGACACCTTCCGGTTCCTCGACCTCTTTAAGGACGAGGAGCGCAAACCCTTTCTGAAAATCGGCATGGAGCTGTTCTACGCCGAGGGACCCGCCATCGTGCGGGAGATCAAGCGCCGGGGACACCGGATTTTCCTCGATCTGAAACTCCACGACATTCCCAACACCGTGAAAAAGGCGATGGCCGTGCTGTCGCGGTTGGACGTGGACATGTGCAACGTCCATGCGGCCGGGACGATCGAGATGATGCGAGCCGCGCGCGAAGGCCTTACGCGCGAAGACGGCACGCGGCCCCTGCTGATCGCCGTGACGCAGCTCACCTCGACCAGCGAGGAGCGCATGCGGGAGGAACTTCTGATCGACGCCTCGATCAACGACACGATCGTGAAATACGCGCAGAACACCCGGGCCGCAGGGCTGGACGGCGTGGTCTGCTCGCCGCTGGAAGCCGGCATGGTGCACGGGGCGTGCGGCGAGGAGTTTCTGACGGTCACGCCCGGCGTGCGTTTTGCAGATGGCGACGTGGCGGACCAGGTGCGCGTCACCACGCCCGCCCGCGCCCGGGAGATCGGTTCCGACCTGATCGTCGTGGGACGCCCGATCACCGCGGCGGAGGACCCTGTGGCGGCTTACCGCCGGTGCGTCGCCGAGTTCGTCGGATAGACCGTGTTCTGGTTGCCTTGTGGTCGCGATGCGACAAGCCCCTGCTTGAGGCGGGGGATCGGATTTGTAAACGCCGCCATAGGCGGCGAATACGGCATTCGGCTGCGTGAGATGGAACGATATTACAAAAATTGTTAATTCTATGAAACCGGTAAAACTTTTCTACCTGCGCTCGTGCCCCTTCTGCAAGAAGGCGCTGCGTTACATCGACGAGGCGCGTGCCGCCCATCCGGAGCTGGCCGCCGTCGGGATCGAGATGATCGAGGAGTCGGAGCAGCCCGAAGTGGCCGACGCGTTCGACTACTATTACGTGCCCACGTTTTACGTCGACGGCGTGAAGGTCCACGAGGGCGGCATTTATCCCGAGGAGGTGGAGAAGATTTTACGTTCGGCGCTGGAATAAATGAGTGTCTTGCTGCGTGTTCTGCCGCTTGTCGCGGCCGTTGCCGGGCTGTTGTTGCCTGCCGGGGCGCAAGTCCCGGTGAAAGGCGGCGAAGTCTCCGATTTCGACTTCGCCGTCGGCGTCGTGGAGCGCGCCTATGCGGGCTATCCGGACAAGACGGCGAACCGCGCGGCGGAATACGGGGCGCTGAAAGAGCGGCTGCGGAGCGGGATCGCTTCGGGGCGCGACACGTATGACGCCGTTGCCGAGTATCTCGGCTGGTTCGACGATTCGCACCTCGGAACGGAGGGCGTGAGGGCTTACCGGCCCAAATCAATCCGCCGACCTTCGGATTACGCGGCACGGATGGAGCGTTATGACCCGCAGTTCACCCATTGTCGGGTGGACGGCGAAACGTATCTGATCCGTTTCCCGTCGTGCGACCTGAATGAAGAACAGACCGCTTGGGTGCGGACTGCCGTGCGGGCTTATCTGGCTTCGGGGTGTGAAAACCTGATCCTCGACATCCGCGGCAACGGCGGCGGGAGCGACAGCGCCTATGAACCGCTGCTCCGGCTGCTCTACGACCACGAAGGGGCGGAGGATGCCATGGAGTACCGCGTTTCGGACCTGGCCGTCGCCCACGTGCGGGAGTTTGCCGGAGATACGGAGCGTGGACGCGGGAAGATCGCACGGATGGAACGCACTCCGGCCGGGGAGTTCCTGACGGACGGACCGAAAACCTACCGGATACACTACGATTCCGTCTCGCCGCGGCCTCGCCGGGCGGGGCTGCTGATTGATGGGAAAGTCGGCTCCTCGGGTGAACAGCTGGTGCTCGAAGTCAGGGCCAGCAGTCGCCGCACGACCGTTTACGGGCAGGATAACACGCTCGGGTGCCTCGATTTCTCGAACTGCGAAATACTTTATTTTCCGCAGGACCCGACCCGGTGGATGATGCTCCCCACGACCCGTTCCTGCCGGGTTCCGGAAGGCCGCGGGATCGACTCCGCGGGCATCGCGCCCGATGTGCGCATTCCGCTGCCGCTGCCTGAAGTCCTGACCGACAACGTCGATACATGGACGTTGTGGGTCGCCGAAGATATGAAAACTGAAAAACGAAAAGAATAAATGGGTTTCCGCCCCGAAGTCTCCCTTTGCCAAAGGGAGATTTAGTGGGAATGTCAATATGAAATCGGCATCGCAGATGCCGTTAACGCAGGTTCGGCGGATTTCATGGTTGACACTCTTCCCATGGGGAGGGGAAAGAATGAAGAATTTTGCCGAACCTGCGTTCAAGTAAGATGGAGAAGAAAATTGCTAAAGACCTGCTGTCGATCGGCGCGGTGTTCCTGCGCCCCGAACAGCCTTTCACCTGGGCGAGCGGCATCAAAAGCCCGATCTACTGCGACAACCGGCTGACCCTGACGGCTCCTGTCGTCCGCGGCCATGTCGAGGCGGGCCTCGCCGAAATCGTCCGCACGAAATTCCCCGAAGCCGAGGTGCTGATGGGAACCTCGACCGCCGGAATCGCCCATGCGGCCATCACGGCCACGATCCTCGACCTGCCGATGGGCTATGTGCGCAGCGGCTCGAAGGACCACGGCCGCGGCAACCGGATCGAGGGCCGGCTCGAAAAGGGCCAGAAGGTCGTCGTGATCGAGGACCTCATCTCGACGGGCGGTTCGTGCATCGAGGTGGTCGAGGCTCTGCGCGAAGCCGGCGCCGAGGTGCTGGGCGTGGCTTCGATCTTCACCTATGGGATGCAGAAGGGGCTTGACCGCATGCGGGAGGCGAACGTTACGAATTACAGCCTTTCGAACCTCGACGCGCTGGTCGAAGTGGCCGCCGAGGAGGGGTATATCAAGCCTGAGGACAAGGCGCGGCTGATCGCCTTCCGCAACAATCCGTCGGACGAGAGCTGGATGCAATAATTCCGATTTTAGCGGGCGATTTTCGTCCTTCCCCGCTCGTCCCGAATGGGCAGTGCCTCATGTACAGCCCATCCGTGCCGATCACCGGGCAGGCTAAAAATCGCTCCCCTAAAATCAGAATCAGGGTTTGCCGCGATCGCCCGGCGCCTTCCGCCGATCCGTTGCGTGCCGCGAGCGGGAAATACCGACGGCGCAATGAAAGCGGAACAATGCGGATACCCGCGCAGCCAAAGTCTCCGCCGAGGCGGGGATTTAGGGGCGGGTCCGGTTTGCAAACACGGCGGAAGGCCGTGAATCGGGACCGACCGAAAAGAGGGACCGTTGAAGAATTTAAAATCCGAACTTCTATAAATAACTTATGCGACATTTGATTGATCCCACAGACCTCACGGTTGCCGAAACCGAGCAGATCGTAGCTCTGGCCGAGGACATTATCGCCAACCGCGTCAAGTACAGCGAGGCGTGCAGGGGCAAGAAACTGGCCACGCTCTTCTACGAGCCTTCGACCCGCACGCGGTTGAGTTTCACGGCGGCGATGCTCGAACTGGGCGGGCAGGTCATCGGCTTCTCCGACGCCAACTCCTCGTCGGTGTCGAAGGGCGAGACGGTGGCCGACACCGTGCGCGTGATCCGCTGCTTCGCCGACATCATCGCCATGCGTCACTTCAAGGAGGGTGCGCCGTTGGTGGCCTCGCAGTATGCGGGCATCCCGGTCATCAACGCCGGCGACGGCAGCCACGCCCATCCCACGCAGACGCTTACCGACCTCTTGACGATCAAGCGCGAGAAGGGCCGTTTCGACAACATGACGATCGGTTTCTGCGGCGACCTGAAATTCGGCCGCACGGTCCACTCGCTGATCAAGGCGCTGTCGCGCTATTCGAATATCAAGGTGATCCTGATCGCTCCGCAGGAGCTGCGCCTTCCGGACTACATGCTCGCCGAGATGGCCGAGAACTCGCGTCTGGAGTTTCGCGAGGTTGAGACCATGGAGGAGGTGATGCCCGAACTGGACATCCTCTACATGACCCGCGTGCAGAAGGAGCGGTTCCTCGACGAGGAGGAGTTCGACCGCGTGAAGAACAGCTTCGTGCTCAACCCCGAGAAACTGAAGACCGCCAAGGAGGATATGATCATTCTCCACCCGCTGCCGCGCGTCAACGAGATCACGCGCGCCGTGGACAACGATCCCCGCGCGGCTTACTTCCGCCAGGTCGAGAACGGAAAGTTCGTGCGCATGGCGCTGATCTATACGCTGCTGCGCTGGGCCGACGAGAACAGGCCCTTCGAACGCACCCCGGTCTTCAGCGAACGGTATGTCGTGAACGAATACGAGTGCCCGAACCGCCGCTGCATCTCCGCCACGGAGGATGTCGACCGGCTGTTCCATCGTCAGGCGGACGGGACCTGCCGCTGTGCCTACTGCGAGGCGAAAGCCCGGTAGCTTGTCTTTTTACTCAATCCGGTAATTTGGAATAAAAAAAATGAAGAACCTCATACTGTTGTTTTTTTCGGCTTTGGCCTGGGGCTGTTGCGAAACCCCGAAATACGAAATTTCGCTGCGCCCTTCTGAATACGTCACGACGCTCGTGGGCACACAGTCCGACTACTCGCTTTCGACGGGCAATACCTATCCGGCCGTGGCCCTGCCGTGGGGCATGAACTTCTGGACGCCCCAGACGGGCAAGATGGGCGACGGCTGGGCCTACACCTACGGATCGCACACGATCCGGGGCCTGAAGCAGACGCACCAGCCCTCGCCGTGGATCAACGATTACGGACAGTTTTCCATCATGCCCGTGCGCGGCAAAGACAAGGTTGATGAAAATGCGCGCCAGAGCTGGTTCTCCCACCAGTCGGAGACGGCGAAGCCCTATTATTACTCGGTCTATCTGGCCGACCACGATGTCGTGGCCGAAATGGCTCCGACGGATCGCGCCGCCGTGCTGCGCTTCACCTTTCCCGAGTCGGACGAATCGGGCGTGGTGATCGACGCCTTCGACCGGGGTTCCTCGGTGAAGGTCCTCGACGAGCATACCGTTGCGGGCTATACCACGCGCAACAGCGGCGGCGTGCCCGACAATTTCCGCAACTGGTTCGTCATCCGCTTCGACAAGCCGTTCAGCGGCTTTCGGGTATTCAACGGAAAGAACGAACTGAAAGGTTTCGAGGCCGAAGGCGAACATGCCCTTGCGGCGGTCTATTTCACCACCCGCCGCGGCGAGCAGGTGACGGCGCGCGTGGCCTCGTCGTTCATCTCCGGAGAGCAGGCTTTGCGCAACCTCGAAACCGAGGTCGGCGATGCCGATTTCGAGACGGTGAAAGCCCGTGCGCAGGAGCGCTGGGACGAGGTGCTGGGGCGGATCGAGGTCTCGGGCGGCACCGAAGAGCAGTACCGGACCTTCTATTCGTGTCTCTACCGCTCGACCCTGTTCCCTCGCAAATTCTACGAGATCGACGCCAAAGGCAATCCGGTGCATTACAGCCCCTACAACGGCGAGGAGCTGCCGGGCTATATGTATACCGACACGGGTTTCTGGGATACGTTCCGGTGTCTGTTCCCGCTGCTGAACCTGGTCTACCCGTCGGTCAACGCCGAGATTCAGGCCGGGTTGGCCAACACCTACCGCGAGAGCGGCTTCCTGCCCGAATGGGCCTCGCCGGGCCACCGCGGCTGCATGGTGGGCAACAATTCGGCATCCGTAGTCGCAGATGCGATCCTGAAAGGAGTGACGCCCGCAGAGGATGTCGCCACGCTCTACGAGGCGATGCTTGCGGGACGCGACAAGGTGCATCCCACGGTAAGCTCCACCGGTCGCCTCGGACACGAATATTACAACACGCTGGGCTACGTGCCCTATAACGTGGGCATCAACGAAAATGCCGCCCGGACGCTCGAATACGCCTACGACGACTGGTGTATCGCACAGGTGGCGAAAAAACTGGGAAAAACGGACGACGCTGCGATGCTGGAAAAGGCTTCGCAGAACTATAAAAACCTGTTCGATCCCGAAACGCGCCTGATGCGGGGCCGCAACGAGGACGGCACGTTCCAGTCGCCGTTCAGCCCCTACAAGTGGGGCGACGCCTTCACCGAGGGCAACTCGTGGCACTACACCTGGTCGGTGTTCCACGATCCGGAGGGCCTTGCAACCCTAATGGGAGGCAAAACCGAATTCGGAAAAATGCTCGATTCGGTGTTCGTCGTGCCGCCGATCTACGACGACAGCTACTACGGGTTTCGCATCCACGAGATCACCGAGATGCAGGTGGCCAACATGGGCAACTACGCCCACGGCAACCAGCCGGCGCAGCACATGATCTACCTCTACAACTACGTCGGCCAGCCGTGGAAGGCGCAGTGGTGGACGCGCGAGGTGATGGACCGCCTCTATTCGTCGAAGCCCGACGGCTACTGCGGCGACGAGGACAACGGACAGACCTCGGCGTGGTATGTCTTCTCGGCTCTGGGATTCTATCCCGTGTGCCCGGGATCGGACGAGTATGCGGTCGGCTCCCCGCTGTTCCGGAAAGCGGCGATCCATCTGGAGAACGGCCAGACCGTGGAGATCGACGCCCCGCAGAACTGCGCTGAAAACCGTTATGTGGGACGGATGACCGTCGACGGCAAGGTCACCGGGAAGACGTTCCTCGAATACGGCGAGTTGCTCGGCGGCGCCAAGATCGCCTTCGGGATGCAGCCGGAGCCAGACAAAGACCGGGGCGCGAAGCCCGGGGATGCGCCCTATTCGATGAGCCGGGAGGATTGTCGATAAATTGTCGATAGAATCTGTCCGGGAATTTTGAAAGTATGTCGAAAAGCGCTATTTTTGTAACGTTGTTTTTACAACTGTTAGGTTAATTCTCATGAATTCAGGCTGCAATATCGACCAACGCGAACGAAAGAAACAGCAGGGCCAGGCCGCTGCCTTCTATTCGCGGGCGTGTCAGCAGCAGATGCGACGTGCAGCGTCCCTGGGGCAGCAGATGCCTGCTCGTGGGGTGCTCGGATAGATACCAGACCGCCATGACATGCGATGTCGTGGCGGTCTGCTTTTTTCACCCGTCCGAAAGACGGGATTCAGGGGCGGTGGCAGGTCGGGGCGTTCCGGCGCCGGTTCTCCGTCCGCTCAAGAGACGGGTTTTAAGTGATATAAAAAAACGAATTCATATGAAAGTAGGCGTGATTATGGGCTCTGTGAGCGACTACGAGGTGATGGCCGAAGCCGTCGCCATGCTCGAAGCGTTCGGTGTCGATTTCGAAAAACGGGTGGTCAGCGCTCACCGCACGCCCGATCTGCTGTGCGAATACGCCAAGACGGCCAGGGAGCGCGGTATCGGCGTGATCATCGCCGGGGCCGGCGGCGCGGCGCACCTGCCGGGCATGGTGGCCTCGATGACTCCGCTGCCCGTGGTGGGCGTTCCCGTGAAGTCGCGCGCCCTGAACGGGCTGGACTCGCTGCTGTCGATCGTGCAGATGCCCGCGGGCGTTCCCGTGGCCACGACGGCCATCAACGGGGCGAAGAACGCCGCGCTGATCGCCGTGTCGATCCTCGCTTTGCAGGATGCCGCTCTGGCGGCGAAACTCGACGCCTTCCGCACCAAACAGACCGCGGATGTGCTGAAGGCTGAAATATAGTTGGGAAATTTCCAACCGCGTGCGACAAACTCCTCCCGAGGGAGGGGGTTGGGATGGGGCAGACTGGTAAACGCGGCGGCACGCCGCGAATGACAACGGTCGAAAGTAAAACAACGAATGACGAATAAACAACATAAAGCCGGATTAATGAAGACCATCGGTATCATAGGTGGCGGCCAGCTGGGGCTGATGATCGCCGAGCAGGCGCGGGAACTGGGCGTGCGCACCGTGTGCCTCGACCCGGCGGCCGACGCTCCGGCGTTCAACGTTTGCGACGATCATATCGTCGCGGCCTACGACGATCCCGCGGCGCTCGAGGAACTGTGCCGCCGCAGCGACGCGGTGACCTATGAATTCGAAAACGTACCGGGGGATATTCTGATTCCGCTGTGCGGGAAATACAACATCCCGCAGGGCTACAAACCCCTTTACGATTCGCAGGACCGCCTGCGCGAGAAGTCGAACGCCCGCGACCACGGGCTGCGCACGCCCGGTTTCGAGGCCGTGGACGACGAAGCGTCGCTGCGCGAAGCCGTGCGGCGGCTGGGGCTTCCCGCCGTGCTGAAAACCCGCACGCTGGGCTACGACGGCCACGGGCAGCGGGTGCTGAAGACGGAGGCCGACATCGCCGGGGCGCTGCCCCTGCTCGCGGTTCCCTGCATCCTGGAGGAGTTCGTGCCGTTCGATTCCGAGGCCAGCATCGTGATGGTGGCGGACGGCGAGCGGGTCGTGAGTTTTCCCGTGGGGCGCAATGTCCACCGCGACGGGATTCTGGATTTGTGTATCGTACCTGCCGAAGTCGACTCCGGGGTGCTGGCGCGGATGAAGGCCCAGAGCGAGCGTTTCATGCGCGATTGCGGCTATCGGGGCATCCTGGCCATCGAGTATTTCATCAAGGGCGGTGAAATCTACTTCAACGAGATGGCCCCGCGCCCGCATAACTCGGGTCACTACACCATCGAAGGCGCGACCACGAACCAGTTCCGCGAACTGGTCCGCTATCTGGTCGGGGAGCCTTTGCAGGAGCCGCAGCCGGTGGCTCCCACGGTGATGAAAAACATTCTGGGACAGGATCTCGAAGCCGCGGAGCGAATCGCCGCGGAGAACCTCCCGGGCGTATATGTCCACCTCTACGGCAAGACGGAGAGCCGTCCCAAGCGCAAGATGGGCCACATCACGTTCGTGGGGATGGATGCCGCACGGTTCGAGGCCGAATGGGCCGGACGTTTTGTGAAATAACCGATCGAGCCGTCCCGCAGGCAGGTCCCCTCCGGGGGGCGCTTACGTACACGGCCGAAGGACGTGATAACGGCGTATTGAGCCGCTGAACGATGAATGAAATACAAACAGAGATAAATGAATAATACGACCAATTACCGCATTTTTGTCGAGAAATTACCCCGCTTCCGGGTCGAGGCCGAGAGCCTGCGCCGCGAGCTGAACACCAATCTGAACCTGTCGCTGGGCGAGGTGCGCCTGCTCTGCGTCTACGACCTTTTCGGCTTCAGCGAAGAGCTGCTGGAAAAGAGCCGCTATACGGTTTTCGGCGAGGTGGTGACCGACTCGGTGACCGACACGTTCGACCTCGCGGGGCGCAAGTATATCGCCGTGGAGTATCTGCCCGGGCAGTTCGACCAGCGCGCCGCTTCGGCCGTCGACTGCGTGCGGCTGATCGATCCCGAGGCCCGGGTCGACATCCGCTCGTCGAGGCTGCTCGTTTTCGATGACAAGGCGACCGACGGGGAGCTGGCGAAGATCCGGCATTACTACATCAACGCCGTCGAATCGCGTGAGAAGGACCTCTCGGTGCTCAGCGACATGGAGCAGGCCGAAGTGAAGCCCGTCGGGGTGCTCGAAGGGTTCCGGGAGATGGCGGATTCCGAACTGGAGCCTTACTGCAAGACGATGGGTCTGGCGATGAACGCCGACGACCTGCGCGAGGTGGTGAAATACTTCCGTTCGGAGGGGCGCGATCCCTACGAAACCGAGCTGCGCATCCTCGACACTTACTGGAGCGACCACTGCCGCCACACGACCTTCACGACTGAGTTGGAGGGCATCACCGTCGAGGAGTCGTTCGTCAAGGAGGAGATCGAAGATTCGCTGGCGCTGTACCTGCGTATCCGCCGCGAACTGGGCCGTGAGCACAAGAGCCTCTGCCTGATGGATATGGCGACCATCGGCGCGCGCTACCTCCGGCAGAAAGGCCTGTTGGACGATCTGGAGGTCTCGGAGGAGAACAACGCCTGCTCGGTCTACATCGACGTCGATGTAGACGGGCGGACCGAGAAGTGGCTGTTGCAGTTCAAGAACGAAACCCACAACCATCCGACCGAGATCGAACCTTTCGGCGGGGCTTCGACCTGTCTGGGCGGCGCCATCCGCGACCCGCTGTCGGGCCGCAGCTACGTCTATCAGGCGATGCGCGTGACGGGCGCGGGAAACATTTACCTGCCTGTGTCGGAGACCCTTTCCGGAAAACTGCCCCAGAGCGTCATTTCGAAGAAGGCCGCGGCGGGCTATTCGAGCTACGGCAATCAGATCGGACTGGCTACGACCCATGTCCGCGAGATTTATCACGACGACTATGTCGCCAAACGCCTCGAAGTGGGGGCTGTGGTGGGGGCCGTGAAGGCTGCGAACGTCCGCCGCGAGCGTCCCGCACCGGGCGATAAAATCATCATGTTCGGCGGCCGCACGGGCCGCGACGGCATCGGCGGTGCGACCGGCTCTTCGAAGGAGCACGACGCCAAGTCGCTCGAAACCTGCGGCAGCGAGGTGCAGAAGGGCAACGCCCCCGAGGAGCGCAAGCTCGAGAGGCTGTTCCGCCGTCCGGAGGTGACGCGCCTCGTCAAGAAATCGAACGATTTCGGAGCGGGCGGCGTCAGCGTCGCCATCGGCGAACTGGCCGACGGGCTGGACATCTACCTCGACCGCGTGAAGACCAAGTACAGCGGTCTGAACTCCACGGAACTCGCTATCAGCGAATCGCAGGAACGCATGTCGGTGGTGGTCGAGGCGAAGGACATGGAGGAGTTCATGGGATACTGCCGCGAGGAGAACATCGAGGCGGTGCACGTGGCCGACGTGACGGACACGGCGCGCATGCGGATGTTCAACGGGGACAGGAAGGTCGTGGACCTCAAGCGCGAATTCATCGACAGCGCCGGGGCGAAGCATTATGCCGAGGCGCGGATCGGCGCGGTGGAAAACCGCGATCCCTTTGCCCGTGAAGTGGCGGGGGAGACCCTCGCCGAGCGTTTTACGAACAACCTCAAGGATAACAATGTCGTCTCGCAGCGGGGCCTCGTGGAGATGTTCGACGCGACGATCGGCCGCTCGACGGTGCTGATGCCCTTCGGCGGCCGCATGCAGCGCAGCGAGACGCAGGTCTCGGTGCAGAAACTCCCCACGGACGGCTATACCGACACGGCCAGCATCATGGCCTTCGGCTACAACCCCTACGTGGCTTCGTGGAGTCCCTACCACGGCGCGGCCTATGCCGTCGTGGAAGCTGCGGCGAAGGTCGTGGCCGCGGGTGCGCGTTACGAGAGGATGCGCTACTCCTATCAGGAGTATTTCGAGCGTATGACCCGGAATCCCGAGTCGTGGGGCAAGCCGCTCGGCGCGCTGCTCGGTGCGCTGAAGATGCAGGTCGAACTGGGCCTGCCTTCGATCGGCGGCAAGGACTCGATGTCGGGCACGTTCCAGGACATCAACGTTCCGCCGATGCTGATGGCCTTCGGCATCACGACGGTCGACGCTTCGAAGGTCATTTCCACCGACCTCAAAGGCGCAGGACATCGCATTTACCTCGTCCGCCATACTCCGCTGGAGAACCGGATGCCCGACACGGCGCAGCTGAAGGAGAACTTTGCGTTCGTCAGCGGGCGGATCGAGTCCGGGAAAATCCTCTCGGCGTGGTCCGTGGGCTTCGGCGGCGTCGGAGAGGGCCTTGCCAAGATGGCTTTCGGCAACGGCGTCGGCGCGGAGATCACCCTCGACGAGCCGAAATTGTATGAATACGCCTACGGCTCGATCCTCGTCGAGTGCGAGGGCACGTTGGAATATCCGCATGCCGAACTGCTGGGCTTCACCGTCGCCGAGGAGGCGCTGACGGTCAACGGGGTGAAGATGCCGCTCGAAGAGCTTTACAAGGCCAATACGGAGAAATTTGCGGCCGTTTACCCCGACAAGGGCCGGAACTCGGCGGAGGTGATGACTTCCGCACCCGCCCCGAAAACGTTCGTTTATCCCGGCGAGGCGGTCGAGACCCCGGTGGTCTATATTCCGGTGTTCCCCGGCACGAACTGCGACTACGACACCGCCAAGGCGTTCCGCGCGGCGGGGGCCGAGGTCCGGACGAGCGTCTTGTGCAACATCGCCGGCGACGACGTTCTGCGCTCGATCGCCGAAATGAAGGAGCATATCCGCCGGGCGCACATCTTCGTGCTCGCAGGCGGCTTCTCGGCGGGCGACGAACCCGACGGAAGCGCCAAATTCATTGTCAATGTGTTGAACAATAAGGATATTCGCGACGAAATCCACGCTTTGACCGACCGCGGAGGCCTGATCCTGGGCATCTGCAACGGTTTCCAGGCGTTGGTCAAGTCGGGCCTTTTGCCTTACGGACGTCTGGGCATGGTCACCAAGGAGTCGCCGACGCTGTTCCGCAACGACGTCAACCGTCATATTTCGCAGATCGTCTCGACGCGCGTCGCGACGACCGCTTCCCCGTGGCTCCGCGGCTTCCGTCCGGGTGAACTGCATTCGATTGCCGTCAGCCACGGCGAGGGTAAGTTCGTGGTGAGCGAGGAGCTTGCCCGCGAGCTGTTCGCCAACGGGCAGGTGGCCTTCCAGTACGCCGATGCCGCAGGGAACCCCACGGCAGAGGCTCCCTGGAACCCCAACGGATCGTCGTACGCCATCGAGGGCATCATCTCGCAGAACGGGTTGATTCTTGGAAAAATGGGCCACACGGAGCGTTACGAAAACAACCTGTTCAAGAACATCGCCGGCAACAAGCAGCAGTCGTTGTTCGCCAATGCCGTGGCCTATTTCCGCAAAGTGCAATAACCTTAAAAAAACGATAACCGATGAAAACCTCCCTGTTCCGATTTTGCGGCGTGCTGCTTCTTGCGGCGATGCTCGCTCCGGTCTGCGTTCATGCCCGGAAAAACCCGAAGAACCCGAAAAACAACATGCGCCTGCTGTACTGGAACATTCAGAACGGAATGTGGTCCGGGCAGGGCGACAACTACGACAAGTTCGTGGAGTGGGTCAGGGCGTACGATCCGGACGTCTGCGTCTGGTGCGAGGCGCAGTCGATCTACAAGACCGGCACGGCCGACAAGATGGATGTCGCCGACCGTTATCTGGTCGGGAACTGGGGCGAACTGGCCGCCCGTTACGGCCACAAATACTGGTATGTGGGCGGACACCGCGACAATTACCCGCAGGTGATCACGTCGAAATACCCGATCGAGAACGTCGAACGTATCGTCGGCTCGAAACCCGACAGCGTGGTGACGCACGGAGCGGGCTGGGCGCGCATCGAGAAGAACGGCAAGACGGTCAACATCGTAACGCTTCACACCTGGCCGCAGGGGTATGCCTTCCAGGCTAAGGACCGCGATGCGAGCCGTGCCGAGAACGGCGGCGACAAATACCGCCGCATGGAGATGGAATACATCTGCAACCATACGATCCATTCGGTTCCGGGCGCCGAAAAGCAGTTCTGGATGATGATGGGCGACTTCAACGCGCGTTCGTCGCGCGACAACTGGTTCTACAAATATCCGGCGGGCGACACGCGTTTCCTGGTGCACGACTACATTCTCCGGCACACGCCTTATGTGGACGTGATCGCCGGGAAATATCCCGGGGAGTTCAAGACCACGACGGGCGGCAAGTCGCGCATCGACTTCGTTTACTGCACGCCGCCGCTCTACGAGCGCATCACGCATGCCGACGTGGTGACCGACGCCTACACCGAGCCGGTCCGCGATCCGGCCAAACTTTCGAATTTCTGGCACCCCTCGGACCACCGTCCGATCGTGGTGGACTTCAATATGAAATGAGACAACGAATCAAATAATCAAAAAACACCCAAACAACATGAAACAGCTCGAAATGCTCTACGAGGGCAAGGCAAAACAGGTTTTTCGCACGGACGATCCCGATAAGATCATCATCCACTACAAGGATGCCGCTACGGCTTTCAACAACATCAAGAAAGCTACGATCGAGAACAAGGGCGTGCTGAACAACGCCATTTCGACCCTGATCTTCAAGGAGCTGCATAAGGCCGGCGTGAAGACCCACTATATCGAGACGATCAACGACCGCGATCAGGTCTGCCGCCGGGTGACGATCATTCCGCTGGAGGTGATCGTGCGCAACGTCATCGCCGGTTCGATGGCCCAGCGTCTCGGCATCGAGGAGGGCACGCAGCCCTCGAACGTCATTTTCGACATTTGCTACAAGAAGGACGAGCTGGGCGACCCGCTGATCAACGACCATCACGCCGTTGCGCTGGGCGCCGCTACGTACGAGGAGCTGAACGAGATGTACGCCATGACGGCCAAGATCAACGAGGTGCTCAAGGAGCTGTTCCTGAAGATGAACATCAAGTTGGTGGACTTCAAGATCGAGTTCGGCAAGACGTCGGACGGCGAGATCGTGCTGGCCGACGAGGTGTCGCCCGACACCTGCCGTCTGTGGGATGCCACGACCAACGAGAAACTCGACAAGGACCGTTTCCGCCGCGACCTGGGCAAGGTCCGCGAGGCTTACGAGGAGATTCTGGCGCGCCTGCAAAAAATCGTCGGGTAGTATGATGGAAGTGATCCGCGACCGTGAATTGCACGAGGAGTGCGGGGTGTTCGGCATCTACGGAGTGCCGAACGCCGCGTCGCTGACCTATTACGGTCTCCACGCCTTGCAGCACCGCGGGCAGGAGGGGGCCGGCATCGTCTCGGTGGACGAGAGCGGCACGTTCCGCCGCATCAAGGGCGGAGGGCTGGTGACGGAGGTTTTCGACGAGGCGAAACTCGCCACGCTGAAAGGTTCCACGGCCATCGGCCATGTGCGTTACACCACGGCCGGAGGCGGCGGCATGGAGAATGTCCAGCCGTTCCTCTTCCGCCACAACACGGGCGACTTCGCGCTGGCGCATAACGGCAATATCGTCAATTCGGAGTTGCTGCGCCGCCACCTCGAAAACAAGGGCAGCCTGTTTCAGTCGACTTCCGACAGCGAGATCCTGGCCCACCTGATCAAGAAGGAGACGCGCTACCACGACCGGCCGCGCATCTTCTCGATCATCGACGCGCTGAACATGCTCGAAGGCGCTTTCGCCTTCCTGATTATGACGGCCAACCGCATCTACGCCTGCCGCGACAAGTACGGCCTGCGTCCGCTGTCGATCGGCAAGCTGGGCGACGGATGGGTGGTGTCGAGCGAAACGTGCGCGTTCGACGTGCTGGGCGCGGAGTTCGTGCGCGACGTCGAGCCGGGCGAGATCGTGACGATTGACAGGCAGGGCATCCGCAGCCGCGACTACTCGATGTACAAGCGTCACGAAATGTGTTCGATGGAGTACATCTACTTCGCACGCCCGGACAGCGACATCGACGGCTGCAACGTCCACGCCTACCGCAAGGAGTCGGGACGCCTGCTCTGGAAGGAGGCTCCCGCCGAGGCGGACATCGTGGTCGGCGTGCCCGATTCGAGCCTCAGCGCCGCGATGGGTTACGCCGAGGCGAGCGGACTGCCGTATGAAATGGGACTTATCAAGAACAAGTATATCGGCCGCACCTTCATCCAGCCCTCGCAGGAGCTGCGCGAGAAGGGCGTGAGGATGAAACTTTCGGCCGTGCGTTCGATTGTCAGGGGCAAGCGCGTGGTGCTGGTCGACGACTCGATCGTGCGCGGCACGACCTCGCGGCGCATCGTCACGATGCTCAAGGAGGCGGGAGCCACCGAAGTGCACGTGCGCATCGCCAGTCCCCCGATGACCGATCCCTGCTTCTACGGCGTGGACACCTCGACACGCGAGGAGCTGATCTCGGCCCGCAAGAACACGGCGGGGGTCTGCGAGGAGATCGGCGCCGATTCGCTGGTGTTCCTCTCGCCCGAGTCGCTGTTGAAGGCGGGCAGCCGCAAGGAACTTTGCATGGCCTGCTTCACGGGGCAGTATCCCACGGCGCTCTACCAGTCGCCCGAGGAGGCCAACAAGGACGTAAAATGTTAGCGGACGCGAAGCGGTCATTGCGAGGAGGACGCAGGTCCGACGCGGCAATCTGAACCGGTGTTGTGACGTTACGGCATTTTTCCCGGATTGCCACGGCATCTGGCGATGCCTCCCAATGACGGGCCCGGAGAATGGGGATAAAAACAGGGAATTTAAATTATTTAAACCATATATTGCTATGGCTCAAAGTTATGAAAAGGCCGGCGTGAATCTCGAAGCCGGATACGAAGTGGTGCGGCGCATCAAAAAGCATGTGGCCTCGACCTCGCGTCTGGGTGTGATGGGCAACATCGGCGCCTTCGGCGGTATGTTCGATCTTTCGGCCCTCAAGGTGAAGGAACCGGTGCTCGTGAGCGGGACCGACGGCGTGGGAACCAAACTCAAGCTGGCCTTCGAGATGGACAAGCACGACACGATCGGCATTGATGCCGTGGCCATGTGCGTCAACGACGTGCTGGCGCAGGGCGCCGAACCGCTGGTGTTCCTCGACTACGTGGCCGTGGGGCGCAATGAACCCCAGAAGATCGAGGCCATCGTCGCGGGTGTCGCCGACGGCTGCCGTCAGGCCGGCTGTGCGCTGGTGGGCGGCGAGACCGCCGAGATGCCGGGCATGTACGCCGAGGGCGAATACGACATCGCCGGATTCACGGTGGGCGTTGTGGAGAAGTCGCAGCTGATCGACGGTTCGAAGGTCAGGGCGGGCGACGTGCTGGTGGGCGTTGCGTCGAGCGGCGTGCACTCCAACGGCTTCAGCCTCGTGCGCAAGATCGTCGCGGACAACTGCCTGAACCTGCGCGAGTCCTATCCCGAACTGTCGAACAAACAGCTCGGCGAGGTGCTGCTCACGCCGACGAAAATCTATGTGAAGCAGGTGCTGGAGGTGGTTCGCAACTGCGACGTGCACGGCATCAGCCACATCACGGGCGGCGGTTTCGACGAAAATATTCCCCGCATCCTCCGCGAGGGGCAGGGGCTTGAGATCGACGAAGGGTCGTGGGAGATTCTGCCCGTGTTCCGCTTCCTCGAAAAGTACGGCAAGGTGGCCCACCGCGAGATGTTCAACATCTTCAACATGGGCATCGGCATGGTCATCGCCCTCGATGCCGCCGAGGCGCAGAAGGCCATCGGCATCCTCACGGAGCAGGGCGAGCGTGCCACGGTCATCGGACGCGTAACCGACACCGAGGGTGTCGTCATCCGATAGAGGGATGCGGCGCCTTGCGGTTTTCGCCAGCGGCAGCGGCACGAACTTCGAAGCCATCGTCACGGCCTGCGAGCGGGGCGTGCTGGATGCCGAAGTCGTGCTGATGGTCTGCGACAAACCCGGTGCGAAGGTGGTCGAAAGGGCTGCCGCTCACGAGGTCGGGGCGTTCGTCTTCGCGCCGAAGCAATATGCCTCGAAGGCCGACTACGAGCGGGAGATCGTCGCGCGGCTGGATGCCGCGGGCGTGGAGCTGGTCTGCCTGGCGGGCTACATGCGCATTGTGGGCGACGTGCTGCTGGGGGCCTACGGCGGGCGGATCATCAACATCCACCCCTCGCTGCTGCCGGCCTTCCGCGGGGCGCATGCCATCGAGCAGGCGCTGGAATACGGCGTCAAGGTCTTCGGCGTGACGATCCATTACGTCGACGCCGAGCTGGACGGCGGACGCATCATCGCCCAGCGGGCCTTTCCCTACGAGGGCGATGACATCGGGGAACTGGAAGCGATGATTCATGCCGTGGAATATCCGTTATACATTGAAACTATTAAAAAACTGATCGAATAATGCGCGCATTAATTAGTGTAAGTGACAAGACCGGTGTCGTGGAGTTTGCCAAAGGGCTGCGGACTCTGGGCTGGGAGGTGATCGCCACGGGCGGTACGATGAAGCTCCTGGCCGACAGCGGCGTGGAGGTAATCAACATCAGCGACGTGACGGGATTCCCCGAGATCTGCGACGGCCGCGTGAAGACCCTGCATCCCAACGTGCACGGCGGACTGCTGGCCCGCCGCGACGATCCGGAGCACCTGAAAGCCCTGAAGGATAATCATATCGAGTTCATCGACATGGTCTGTGTGAACCTTTATCCGTTCCGGGAGACGATTTCGAAACCCGGCGTGAAGATGGAGGACGCCATCGAGAACATCGACATCGGCGGACCTTCGATGCTTCGCTCGGCGGCCAAGAACTGGGCCGACGTGACGGTGGTGTGCGACCCCGCGGACTATGACGCGATTCTGGACGAGATTCGCGCCGGCGGCAATACCGAAAAGGCCACGCGCCTGAAGCTCTCGGCCAAAGCCTATACGCATACCGCCGAGTACGACGCGATGATCGCCGCCTATATGCGCGCGCAGGCGGGTCTGAACGAGAAGCTTTTCCTCGAGTTCGACCTCGTGCAGTCGCTGCGCTACGGCGAAAACCCCCACCAGTCGGCCAAATTCTACCGCGAGGGGAAGGAGGTGCCCTATTCGCTGGCATTCGCCAGACAGCTCAACGGCAAGGAGTTGTCGTACAACAATATCCAGGACGCCAACGCCGCGCTGTGCATCGTGCGCGAGTTCGACAAGCCGTTCTGCGTGGGCCTCAAACACATGAATCCCTGCGGCGCCGCGACGGGCAAGGATGTCGTCGAGGCGTGGACGAAGGCCTACGAGGCCGACAAGGTGTCGATCTTTGGCGGCATCGTGGCGACGAACTGCACGGTGACGCGCGAAGCGGCCGAGCTGATGAAGCCGATCTTCCTCGAAATCATCATGGCCCCGAAATTCGACGAGGGGGCGCTCGAAGTGCTCTCGGCGAAGAAGAACCTGCGCCTGCTCGAGGTCAGCATGGACAAGGGCGACGTGGACCCGAAACAGTATGTGAGCGTCAACGGCGGCCTGCTGGTGCAGGACCTCGACGTGGCGACGAAGGCCGTTACGGCTGATATGTGCGTCACGAAGGCGAAGCCCGCTGCGGAGCAGATGGAGGATCTCAATTTCGGTTGGCATATCGTCAAACACGTGAAGTCGAACGCCATCGTGGCGGTGAAGGACGGCCGGACGCTGGGCGTCGGCGCCGGACAGATGAACCGCATCGGCTCGGCGGAGATCGCCCTGAAGCAGGCGCATGCCGCAGGCGTCACCGAGGGTCTCGTGCTGGCGTCGGACGGTTTCTTCCCTTTCGACGACTGTGTGACGCTGGCCGCCGAATACGGCGTGACGGCGATCGTGCAGCCCGGCGGTTCGGTCCGCGACGAGGATTCGATCCGGAAGGCCGACGAGAAGGGTATCGCCATGGTATTCACCGGTGAGAGGCACTTCAAGCATTAGTATCACCGGCGTTACCATTTTGGGGTAGTACAGAAATCCGACCGGATACCGGAGCCGTTGGCAAGGGACGGGCTAAAAGCGCGAGCGGAGGGGACGGTTTGTTTACAAACCCGCGAATAGTCGCCCGGAGCCAGCGTTAGACCGTTCCGGGCAGGCGGAGGTATCGTCGGAGAGTTTTTGTGGCACTTTTTGCGGAAAAAAGTGCCGGAATCTGCGGAGTTTATTCTGCGATAAAAAGGAATTTTGTTTATGAAGGTACTGGTTATCGGCGGCGGAGGCCGCGAACACGCCATTGTCGACGCGCTGTCGCGTTCGCCGCAGGTTGAAAAAATTTACTGCGCACCCGGGAATGCGGGCATCGCCCGGCAGGCCGAGTGCGTGGCCATTCGTGAAACCGAGGTGGAACGCCTGCGTGACTTTGCCGCGGAGCGGGGCATCGGCCTCACGGTCGTGGGTCCCGAAGTGGCGCTGGCGGCGGGTGTCGTCGACTGCTTTAGGGCCGCGGGGCTGCGCATCTTCGGTCCGACGAAGGCTGCGGCGCGCATCGAGTCGTCGAAGGAGTTCGCCAAACGGCTGATGGCTAAATATGCCATCCCGACAGCCGGATTCCGCGCATTCACCGACTATGCCGGGGCGCTGGCCTATGTGCAGGGGCGTCCTCTGCCCGCAGTGCTGAAATACGACGGACTGGCCGCCGGAAAAGGCGTGGTGATCGCCCGGACGATGGCCGAGGCCGAAGCGGCGTTGCGGGATATGTTGCTCGACGACAAGTTCGGCGAGGGCAAGGTGGTCGTCGAGGATTACCTCGAAGGTCCCGAGTTTTCGTTCATGTGCTTCGTTTCGGGACACAAGGTGTGGCCGATGGCGCTGGCGCAGGACCACAAGCGCGCCTACGACGGCGATGAGGGTCCCAATACGGGCGGTATGGGCGCCTATTCGCCCCTGCCGTTCGTGACGGCGGAGGACGAACGCTATGCCCTGGAGAAGATCATGCAGCCCGTGGCCGACGCGATGATCGCCGAGGGGTGTCCCTTCGAGGGCGTGCTCTACGGCGGACTGATGAAGACTGCGCGGGGTATCGAGGTCATCGAGTTCAACGCCCGTTTCGGCGATCCCGAGACCGAGGTGGTGCTGCCGCGCCTGAAGAGCGACATCGTCGACATCTTCTGTGCCGTGGCCGAGGGACGCGATACGCAGCTGGAGTGGCACGATTTCGCCGCGCTGGGCATCGTGCTGGCCTCGAAGGGCTATCCGGGCGACTACGAAAAAGGACACGAAATCAAGGGCCTGGACCGCGTCGAAGGGGCTGTTTATCACATGGGAACCCGGGCCGACGGCGGGCGGATTCTCACCAACGGAGGCCGCGTGCTGTTCGTGGTGGGCAAGGGCAGGGACCTGGCCGAAGCGCGGAGGAATGCGCTGGCCGACGTGGCCCGCATCGACTGCGACAATCTGTTCCACCGCACCGACATCGGCCACCGGGCTTTCGACGATTTGGAAAGATAATACGAGCGATATATGGCAAAAATAATCAGCGGAAAAGAACTTTCAGCGAAACTGAAACTTGAAATGGCGGACGAGGTGAAGACCTTCCCCGCGAAATATGGCCGTGTGCCCCATCTGGTTGTCATCCTCGTGGGCGAGGACCCCGGCAGCGTGAGCTATGTGACGGGTAAGGCCAAGGCTTCGGCCGAGGTGGGCATCCGCAATACCACGATCCGAAAGCCCGAGTCCGTTTCCGAGGCCGAACTGCTGGACATCATCACGGCCCTGAACCTCGATGACGAGGTGGACGGCATTCTGGTCCAGCTGCCCCTTCCGAAACATATCGACGAGGACAAGGTGATCGCCGCCATCGACAAACAGAAGGATGTCGACGGCTTCCATCCCCTGAACGTTGCGGCGCTGTGGCAGAAACAGCCCTGCACGCTCCCCTGCACCCCGAAAGGCATTCTCAAGATGCTGCGGGCCGCAGGCGTGGAGATCGCCGGCAAGCGCGCCGTGGTGATCGGCCGCAGCAATATCGTGGGACTTCCCGTGTCGAAACTGCTCTTGGACGCGAACGCTACGGTGACGATGGCCCACAGTCGTACGCGCAACCTCGCCGAAGTGACGCGCGGGGCGGAGATTCTGGTGGTGGCCATCGGTCGGCCGAAGTTCGTCACGGCGGAGATGGTGTCGCCGGGCGCCGTGGTGATCGACGTGGGGGTGAACCGCGACCCGGAGACGGGCAAACTGTGCGGCGATGTCGATTTTGCAGCCATCGAACCCAAGGCCTCGGTGATCACGCCCGTGCCGGGCGGCGTCGGGCCTATGACGATCTGCTGCCTGATGGAGAACACGATCGAGTGTTTCCTCCGGCGAGCGGGCCGGTAGCCGGCGGAACGGAGCGAAAACTTCGGTTTTTTTTGCGCCTCCGCTGAAAAAAATCAGCCGTTGACTCACGGGTCAACGGCTGATTTCGTTTTACAGGGTTCCTGTTATCAGAGTTTGATTGGTTCGGATATTTTGATATTGTCGAGGAACCAGCGGTTGGCTGTTCCGACTTCCCACTGCGTCTGCGTAATGGTGATCTTCGTATCCTTGTTGACCGTAATGCCCTTCAGGCTGACTTCGGCGCGAACCCATTCGAGCTTGTGACCATCCTCCCATCCCAGTTCGGGTATGTCGATCTGCACTTTGTCGCTGCCGTTCTCGAAGATGACGATCAGATTGACGGGGTCGATCTTGCCGGACCCCTGGCGCATTCCGCACCAGTCGAACGAGAGTGTCACATTGTCCTTTGCTTCGGGAACCCCGTCTATCGGAGGAAGAATGATACCTGCGTGATTGCCGGTCTTGCCGAATTTGAGGTAGTTCTGCTGGAGGTAGATGCGTTTGTTGTCGTTCTTGTCGTAGATAAACTTGTAACCGAGTTTTTCGACAGCGTCGAATGCAGTCACTCCATCGACAGTTACAGAGGTAAGTGCCGGAGCCTTTGCACCGACGTCGTCTGTTTCAACGGTTCGGCCTGCGCTGCCTGCTACGGACCACGGTTCGAGCCATTCGAAGTTCTCCATGAAATAGACGATCTCGTTCAGGCCGTTGTCCTCGACATCGGTAGCCATGATGCGCTGTACAGGCTCGGCCAACCCGGCGTAGTAGCCCGTGACGGTTACGATATGGCCGGTCAGGGAGGAAAGGCCCAGACTCGACGGGGCGTCCACGACGCTGACCGAGTACTTGGCGTCCTCCGAAACGGTGAGGGTGCTGCCGTTGAAAACGCCCTTGACGGTGACGTAGCCCCGTTTGGAGGAGGTGTAGTCGTCGATCTTTGCGCTGATGTCCTCCGGTTCGGGGTAGTTCACCGCTCCGCCGGACAGAACCGTCACCTCGTCGCAGTCGATTACCGTAGCGAGTTTCTGCGAGTCGGACGACTTGGTGCCCAAGAGCGAAATCTTGTCGCCGACGGCAACCGTCGTGGCGTCCGAGACGAAGATATTGTCCGTGTTTTTGTCGTCGCTGATGACGAAGCCTTTGGTCGTCACGGCCACGACGATCGCCGACGGTACGGAAATGACCGTTTCGTCCGCCAGGGCGGCGAGTTCACCTGCCGTGTACTCCTTCACATCGCGGTATTTGTCTCCGTTCTGCGTGATGAGCACCTGTGCGCGGCTTGCAAGAGTCCGTCCCTTGAAGACGAGGGTGGCCTTGCGGGGGTTGTCCTCCGCGCCGTCGCGCATGTTGTCGGTCACCGAAACCGTCACGTCCATGACGCCGGTTCCCGAGTCGGGCGTGACCGTCACCCAGTCGGGGACTTCCGTCACCCAGTCGGCGTCGGCATAGATGGTGATGATCTTTTCCGCCGCTCTTTCCGCTTCGAAATTCAAGGTGTTGGCGCTCGCCAGAACAGCTTCGGAAAGGTGGTCCTCATCCTTGTCGCAGCCCCAGAAGGAACACAGGGCCGCCATGAGGATCGGGGCTGTCATATATTTTACAAATCTCATAATCTTGTTTTTTAGGTTATTTCCGACTTAAAAATCGAGTCCGTCGCTCCATCCCGGATTCTGCGTGAGGTTCGGGTTGAGCGAACGCTCGCCGCTGGGAATCGGGTAGAGGTAATCGCGCTCCTCGTTGAACGGAGTGCGCAGATTCTCTACGGTTTTGTGATAGTAGACATAGCCTTTGTCCCCCTCGGAGAGAATGATGTCCGAACCGAGTTCGTATACCGAAACTCCTTCGCCGGCTTGGGGTTTGGTCTCTCCTGCCTTATAGAGAATCAGATCGGCCGTTTCTTTGCCCGCAAGCTTGTATTCGCCGGGGCCCGGGAAATACATGCCGGAAATGGCCTGGTCGATGCAATAGCCGGCTTTCCAGCGATACAGATCCTGAAGGCGGAAACCCTCCTGGATCAGCTCGACGGTTCGTTCGCGGCGGATTTCCAGAATGGCGTTTACGATTTCGTTGGAGCCGGTCACATTGGGATAGCCGTACTCCTCGGACGAAAGATACCAGTCGGGTTGTTTGTCGAGATCCCTCATGGTGAGGGCCGGCATCCCCACCCGGCTTCGGATTTCGTTGACGGTGATATTCAGATCATCAGGCGAGAGCGATCCCAGTTCGGCCTTGGCTTCGGCATAGTTGAGCAGCACTTCGGCATAGCGGAAAACCGGCATGTCGCAGGTCGAACGGTCGTTGCGGTCGATCTGTCCTCCCGAGGCCGTCGTGTCCTGAACGAATTTGATGGGTTGGTAGCCGGTGATCGTGACGCCGAGATCGGGTCCCTGTACCCGCTTGGCGCCGATGCGCTTGTAACCCGGGGTGCGGATCGACTGCGCCAGGCGCGGGTCGCGGTCCTTCACCTCCTCGGTGAAAGGCATTGTTTGCCACTCTGTCTTAAATTTGTCGGTGAATGCCTTGCCGTCCTTCATCAGGTACATGTTGATGAATTTGCGGGTGTAGCCCGGGCGGCCCTGTGTCGGCAGCAGCGTGTAGGCCGTCGCATTGTGGTAGACCTGGGCCTCGTAGCTGTTCCGGATGGCGAGGATATACTCTTCGGTGCTGGCATTCTCCTGTGCGAAGAGCATCATGTAGTCCTTGTCCGGAGTTTTGGTGGAGTAGAGCTTGTAGGGACCTTCGTCGATGATCGTTTTGGCGGCCTTGGCGGCTTCCTCCAGATAATAGGTGTAGTCATGTCCTTCGAGGTTGATGCCGTGGTATTTGCGGTAGGTTCCCTCGAAGAGGCAGAACCGCGCTTTCAGCGCCAGCGCCGCCCATTTGTTGACGCGGTAGGTCGATATATCCTCCGTAAGACCGCCGCTGTTGATGGCTTCGTCGATATCCTTGATCATATTGGTCATGATCAGTTCGCGTGAATCGCGCGGTTTGTAGAGCGCTTCGTCGGCCGAGCCGAGCTGCACCTCGTACCAGGGCACGTCGCCGAAGCGTTTCACCTTGTCGAAATAGAAGGCGGCGCGGAAGAATTTGGCCAGGGCCGTATACTCGGTCACAGCCTTCTTGTCCTCGCATTGATCGACATATTCCAGCAGGGTGTTTATGCGGCGCAGGTTGCCCCACGACCAGCCGCCGCCGGTGTTCGGAACGGTGCGCTTGTCGCCTCCGTAGAGAACATCGGAGAGGGTCATCTGAACGAGCAGGTCGTTCTGCTCATCGTAGGGCGTCTTGTCCAGCAGGTTGTCGTAAAAGGGGTTGGAGAAGAGTTCCAGGTCGCTTCTCGTCTTGAAGTAGTCGAACTGCGTCACCCGATCCAACGGTTCTTTGTCCAGCAGGGAGTCGCAGGCCGATAATCCTGCAATCAGCGTTGCTGCCAGTATGATTAATCGCTTCATGGTATTCGGATTTTGAAATTATTAGAAGGTGATGTCGATGCCGAACATGAACGTCTTGGCCCACGGATAGTAGGCGTTGTTGTTCACGCCGGAACGGTTGATAGCCGCTTCGGGATCGACGTACTTGGAGTTCTTTTTGAGCGGCGACCAGTAGCAGAGGTTCTCGCCCGAGAAATAGATGCGGATCTGGTCGATGCCGGCCTTCTTGGTGAGGGTCGCGGGGATCGTGTAGCCGACGGTCAGGTTTTTCAGGCGCAGGTAGCGGATATTTTGCAGGTAACGGTCGTTGACCTTGCTCAGATAACCTCCCGATGAAGAATAGGCTCTTGCGCGCGGGAAATAGGAGTTGGGATTGTCCTCCGCCCATACCTTGCCGAGGAAATCCGTCGGGAGGTAGGAGAGGTAGGGATAGGAATAGCAGCCCCAGAAAGGCATCATTTCTCCGTGGGGATACCAGTAGTGGTTGCCGGTTCCCTGGAAGAAGACCGAAGCGTCGAAGCCCATCCAGCGGATCGAGGCGTTGATGCCGTAGGAGAGCGTCGGGAGCGAGTTGCCCAGGATCGTCCGGTCGCCCGGCTTGTCGACGGTGTCGTTGCCGACTCCCCAGACGCCGTTGCCGTCGAGGTCGACGAACTTCAGGTCGCCGGCCTGCCAGCCGCCGGTCAGACGGCCCGTGCTGTAACTCAGGTCGACCTCTTTGGCATAGGCCTGCGCCTCTTCGGTGGTCTTGAAGAACCCGTCGGTCTTGAAGCCCCAGATTTCGCCGATCTCCATGCCGACGTAATAATCTCCCTTTGTCAGGTTGGTCAATGACTTGTTCGGGTTGTTGTCGTATTTGGTGATGACGCTCTTGTAGTCGCTGAGGTTGAAACCGACGCTGTATTCGAACGGTTTGCCGGCGAGTTTGAACTGGTCGCGCCAGCTGACGGAGAGTTCATAACCCTTCGTGCGCAGTTCGGCGGAGTTCATGCTGGGCGAATCGGCCCCGTATACGCCGGGCAGCGCCATTCCGTCGGTCAGCATGTCCTTCGTGTCGCGGATGTAGACGTCGCCGGTGAAGTTGAGCCGGTTGTTCAGCATGGTGAGATCCAGACCCAGGTCCCACTGCTGGGCGGTTTCCCAGGTCAGGTCGGAGGCTACGGGGGCGCCCAGCGAGGAGTATTTGCCCTTTATGCTGCCGTCGAAGGTGTAGTTGCTGAAATCCTTGTTCGTGATCAGGCGCATGTAGGTGTAGTAGGACGACACGTTCTGGTTGCCCAGGCTGCCGAACGAAGCGCGCAGCTTGAGGTTGTCCACCAGGTCTTTGGCGTTGCCGAAGAACGGCTCCTCGGAGATGCGCCATCCGGCCGATGCCGAGGGGAACAGGCCCCAGCGGTTGCCCGGTGCGAAACGCGACGATCCGTCGTAGCGTCCGCTCACCTCGAAGAGGTAGCGCCCTTTGTAGTCGTAGTTGATACGGGCGAAGAAGCCTGCCAGGGCGTATTCGTTCTGGCCGCCGCCGTAAGCGCCCTCCGTGGGAGAGCCCGTTGCTAGATTCAGGTCGTCGAGGTTTATGGAGGAGAGGTTGATGCCTGCCACCGAGACGTTCTTGCTGGACCACGTTTCGTAGTTGAATCCGGCGGTTGCCGACACGTGGTGCGCCTCGCCGAACGTTTCGTCGTAGTTGGCGTAGACGTTGGCCGAATAGTAGTTGCGCGTCTGAACCACTTCGTCGAGCTGGTTCATGCCGGCGCCCGTGTCGTAGGCGAGCAGCGGCCCGTCGGGGTATTCGCGGTAGTTCATTGCGGAACTGCGGCTCGTATTGCGGTTCTGGTAGAGGCGGTAGGTGAAGTCACCCGTGATGCTCAACGTCTTGAACGGCGTGATGACCAGGCGTGTCGTGTTCGAGAAGTCGTTCGAGCGGTCGACGTTGCGGTGCGTGCCCTCGTTGAGCAGGATGTGGCGTCCGTTGGCGATCTTGTAATCGAGATACGGCGTGCTGTAAAGCCACGATCCGTCGGGGTTCTTCATGGGGAAGTTGGCCAGTGCGTGGCGGGCGCTGTAAGCGATGGTGTTGTCTACGCTGCCGTCTCCCAGAGACTTGTAATTCGACGAGAAGAACGACGTGTTGTTCGAGAGCGTTGCCCACCGGTTGATCCGAAAATCGAGTTTCGCACGCAGGTTGTACTTGTTATACACGTCGGGATGTGCGCGCTGAATACCTTCCTGGCGGTCATAGGCGCCCGAGACGAGGTATTTGATGTCCTTCGTGCCGCCGCTGAGCGAGATGTTGTGCTGCTGCACGGGCCGACGCTGCTGGAAGAGCATGTCCCACCAGTCGTAGTTGCCGTAGTAGACCCACTGTTTGCGGCCGTTGCGGATCTCTTCGACGACCCACGGACGGTCGGGATGCTCGGTCCTGTCGTTCACGCGCGCCAGCAGCTGCTGCATGTCGTGATCGTTGTATTTGACATAGTTCGTTCCGGAGTCGGCCTGCCAGAACTTGTTGACCGTATAGACCGACCAGTAACCGCGGTTCTCGTAGTCGGTCGAGGTCGTGGCCTCCTCCCAGCCGAAACGGCCGCTGTAACGCACCGTCGCCTTGCCGTCCTGGGCCGAGCCGTTCTTGGTGGTGACCAGGATGACGCCGAAGGCTGCGCGGGCGCCGTAGACGGCTGCCGCCGAAGCGTCCTTGATGACCGAGATCGACTCCACGTCGTTGGGGTTGACGCGGTTCAGGTCGCCCACCACGCCGTCGATCAGCACGAGCGGGTCGGCCGAGTTGATCGAGTTGACGCCGCGGATGTTGATCGCCGGCGTGCTGCCGGGTTTACCCGAGGAGGTGGTGATGTTGAGACCCGCTACGGAACCCTGCAACATGCTGCCCAGCGAATGGGTGACGCGGTTTTCGAGCTCCTTGCTCCCTACGGTCGCAACGGCGCCGGTCAGGTTGACTTTTTTCTGCGTACCGTAGCCGATTACGACGGTTGCATCGAGCATGATGGCGTCCTCTTGCAGGTAGATCGTGATGCTGTTCCGGCTTGAGGGAACCGTCACTTTCTGGGGCAGGTAACCCAGGCAGGTGACCTGGAGAACGGCTTCTCCCGACGGAACCTGGATTTTGAAGGTGCCGTTTTCAGAGGTTGTGACGCCTTTGGTCGTACCATCGACCAGAACGGCTACACCCACGAGCGGCTGTTGATTGGCGTCGAGGACTTTTCCCGACACCTCCCTGTTCTGGGCCGAAAGGGCTGTTATTCCCCCTCCCAATACCAGAAGAAGAGATAGAACCAGTGGTCTTAATACTCTCATAAGATCTGTGTTTGTTGGTTAGTAAATGATGATTGTGGTTGGGTATGTAGCGAAAATCACTTGCGTCGGTAGGCATCCGTGGAGAATGCTTTCGGCCGCTGCATGTTTTCGGTCCACTCGTTTCCGAATTCGTCCTTGACGGTGATCACAAGGTCGGTGTCCGCATCGTCCGCCTTCACCTTGAAGAAGTGCGTGAACTTGTCGGTGATGAACGACGGGGTCGACTTGAGTCCCGCGTTGTTGAACCGCTTGACCGAGAGCGCCGCGATATGGAGCGGGTCGTAGGCCCAGACTTCGGTGTAGGGCAGCGTCTTGCGGTTTTCGTCGACGACGCTCAACGTCCAGTCCGAATTCCAGTTCCAGATGTTGATCAGCACCTCGTTGTCGTTGTTCTGCGGATAGGCGTTGACATATTGCATATAGGCGTTCTTGACCGAAGCGGAGATGTCGGAAGGCATCAGCGGAACGTCGGCCATCGAAAAATGCACGTTGTTCAGGTCGTAGCTGCGGAACTGGTACTCTTCGGGCCATCCGGTCGATTTGTAGAGACATTGGAAATCGGTTCCCGTGACATCCCAGATGCCGTAGCCGCCCGGAGTTCCGTCGGTTCCGATGTGGATTCCGGGCGTGAGGTTGCCGGACCACCACCACGAAGCGCATACCGAGCCGGAGTTATACTCCCGGAAGTTATGCCCGTCCACGATCGGAGCGTCGGGCGTCACGTTGAAAAGTTTGTGGGTATGCCCCGTCACGAAGCGGACGGTATATCCGTCGAGGATGTCGAAAAGCCGCAGGGTGTTGACCTGATCGTGGTCGATCTTGAATCCCGATGTGGTCGGATAGAACACCTGCGCATGCATGGCAACGACGACGGGGGTCGTCTTGGCCACGTACGACAGGTCTTTCGCCAGCCAGTCCAGCTGCTCGGCGGAGAGGCTCTTGACATAGTTGCGGGAAGTGCTCCCGTCGTAGCTGCTGCAATCAATGTCGTCCATGACGACGTAATGGACCTTGCCGATGTTGAATGAATAGTAGGTCGGGCAGATCTGATCCACATATTTGACCGCCGCATCGTAGTCCGACCTGGTCTGGAAGTCGTTGTCATGGTTGCCCATGGTGTGGAAGATCTGCAGATTCTTGATCTGGCTGTTGACGGTGTTCAGGTACTGGGGGAAATAGTAGCTGTTCGAATACCAGTAGAGGTCCCAGGTCATGTCCCCGAGGGTGAGCGCATACATCTTCTCGCCCTTGTGGCGGGTCATGTAGTCCGTAAGGTCGGAGGTGAACTGGGCGAACTGTCCCAGGTCGCCCGTTCGGTTGGCGAGGTGCATGTCGCCCAGCATGAAGATCTTGTAGGAGTCCTGTCCGTCGACCTTTTCGAGCTTGAAGTCGGCCCGTTCGACGACGTCGGCGCTGTTTTTGAGCGCGCGGTGGAACTGCGGGAGCACCCCGACGGACGGAACTTCGTAGCCGCTCGGGACGGAGATGAAGACATATCCCCACTTTTTGGCCGATTTGAGCTGGTAGATGCCCTTCTCGTTCGTGACGGTCACCTCCGCGCCGTCGGAGACCACGACGTTCTCCACGCCGACGCCGGCCGACGACACGATCCCGTAGACCGTGGTGCCTGCATCCGGTTTGAAATCTATGTCTTCGACGATGTTGATGTAGATTCTTCCGAACGATTTTTTGCGCGCGTCTCTTTTGACGAAGACTTTGTAGTAACCCGTTTCACACCCGTCGGCCAGGCGTACGGTGAAACTGTCGGAAGAGGTGTTGACGATGGGGCAGACGTAGGAGATGCCTGCGTCCGACTCAAGAATGAATGTGTCTGTGGTCAGGGGCGATTTCCCCCCCCCACTTACGGCGAAAGTGCACTCGCCGCCTTCGGTGACGTCTACCGACCCCGGAACCGTGAATTGCACGTCGAAATTATCCGCGGGGGTCTTTTCGTCATCGCTGCCGCCGCAGGCGAAGAGTTGCGAGACGGCGATGAGTGCCAGTAACAGATACTTTAATACGTTTTTCATTTTAAGTTCTTCGATTATAATTTTTTTATTTGTCCGCGTTTTGTAAATCCGGTTGTTTGGACACCTCGAAGGCCCGGAAAGACCCGGTCGGGGACTCCGTCCCGAAGTCTCCGTTTGCGGCCCTGCCGGCCTTCGCATCTTCCATTATATATATGGTAACCATCTGTTTACCGTGTCGCTTCTGTCTGAAAAACTTTTCAAATATAACTTGTTTGTGTTTCGATTGTGTTTCGAATACATTTCAAAATTAAACTTATTTTATTAAAAAACAAAATCGGATGATTTTTTTTGCAAATAAAAAATTTTAATTTTTAGTCGTGTTTCGTTTGGTAGATTTGCCATTTCCCTTTCATCTCTTTTTCGTTGCCATTGATTCGTGGAATGGTTGTGAAGCGAAACTGTCGGGCGTCTGTTTTTCGGTGACGGCAGCTCGGAAAACGGCATGGCGGAGAAGAGTGGCGGGCGGAACCGGAGGTGTTGTCGGAACCGGTCCCGGCCGCTCGGGGCGGGCTGTCGCCTGCGCCGGGAGCGGCAGTGTGGCGGACGGATTCCGGCGCAGGCCGAAAAGACGCTCGCAGAGGTGAGTTCCGGAGGCTATGAACGCCAGGAGGCGGTGAGCTGTTCGGGGAGCGGAACCGAGGAGTCGCGCCGCCAGACCATCGCCCGGTCGGCGGCCGCGTCGCCCGTGCCGAAGTCGAAGCGGTCTGCGGAAACGAACCTCGCCGGAACGTCGCCAGCGAACCCGAAGCGTCCGTAAAATTCCCGGAGCCACTCCTTGCCGGGCGTCGGGATGAGGAACGCCGCATCGTCGCCGCGCTCCGCGATGAGCCGCATCGCTTCGCGCATCAGCTGCGAAGCCAGTCCGCGTCCCCGGAACGCCGGGTCCGTCGCTACGCCATAAATATAGGTCGTGCGGCCCAGCTCCGTCCGGAACGGCAGGAGGTGGAGCATCGCCGCCATGCGGCCTTCGGCCTCGGCCGTCAGCATCCGGCGGCGGGAGTAATAGCGCATGATGAACGAGTCGGCGAACTGCTCGTCGTCGCCGAAGGCCTTCATCCAAAGCTCTTTGCAGGCCACTTCGTCGGGGTGCATGCAGATCGCCGCGAATTTGTGCTGGAGGAACGCCGGGTGGTAGGAGAGTTTGGCCTGCCGCAGTCCGTCCAGCCCGAGGTCCTCCTCGCGGTTGATCAGCGTGAAACGTTCGGGGAGGTGCTGTGCGAAGAGTTTGTTGATGATCGTGAAAGCGCCGTCGAACTCCGTGTCGGCCTTCTCTACGTGGGTGTCGAAGGTGTGGTCGTTGACCGCCGAGCCGTAGGTGAAGGCCGCGAGGCGGTCGCCGACGTAGATGCAACCGCCGATCAGCCCCAGTTCTTCGAAATGTTCGAAGGCCCGCTGCATGGCCCGCTGCTCGGCGCACAGCTCCGAGGTGTGGCCTTCGTGGGCCTTGCGCCATTCGCGCTCGAGGGCCATGCACTCCCCGAAGCGGTCGGGCGTCAGCTCTTCGTAGCGGTAGTCGGGATATTCGGCCGTGAAGCGGTTGATGTGGTTGCGCTTGGGCTGATAGCGGCGTCCGGCAAGGTTGCGAAGATCGTCGGCGTTGTAGACGTAATCCTCCAGCGCGCGGTCCGACTCGAACGCGAAATGGCAGGGAACGATCCGGCGGATCGTGTCGCGGCCTTCGTCCGTCAGGCCGATGATCCGCAGCCGCTGTCCGTGGGCGTGGGCGTCTTCGCGCAGGAGGGGGAGGATCGGGCCGAAGTCGCCTTCGCCTACGGGCTGCATGTAACCGATGCGCTCGCCGCCGTCGATCTGGAAGCGGATCACCAGGAATCCGCCGATCTCGGCCCACGCGCTGTGGAACACCGCCTGCCAGCAGTACATGTTGGCGAAGGCGAGGTCGCAGTTGCAGATGCCCGAGGGCATGGTATAACGCTCGATGACCGCCCGGTCTTCGAGGCGCACGGGTTTGAATTCAATCATTTGCCGTATAGCTCTTTTTCTCGATATGGGTGTAATACTGCTGGACCAGCGCCCGGAAATTCTGTGCCAGACTGTCGGCGGCCGGGGTGGCCGGGCATTCCTGCACATCCATGTCCGAATCGTCGAGCACGATTGCGCCTTCGCCGGTCAGCGCGCGGAACCGTCCGTCGTAGCTGACCGACCAGCGGGGCCGCTGCGGTTCGTTCAGCACGTCGCGCCCGAATGCGAAATAAGGCTTCCGGTTGCCCGTGAGCCCCAGCAGGGTGGGCATGATGTCCAGTTGCTGCGTGATCTCGCCGACCTCGCCCCGCAGGGCGCCGTCGGGGGTGTAGATGAAGCCGATGACGTGCATGTTGCCCGGGTAGGAGCGCGTCTCCTCCGCGAATTTCTCCGACGACACGTGGTCGGCCACGAAGACGAAGATCGTGCGGCGGAACCACTCCTCGCCGCCGAAGCGCTGGAAGAAGAGGCGGAACGCCCGGTCGTCGTAGGCGACGCCCTTGTGAATCCGGGTGTAGCCCTCGGGCAGCGTCGCGGCGTACTTTTCGGGTACGACGAACGGGTGGTGCGACGAGAGGGTGAACAGCGCGGCGAAGAAGGGTTCGGGCATCGCCGTCAGCTCCTCGCCCGTGAATTGCAGGAACTCTTCGTCCCAGATGCCCCAGTAGCCGTCGAAATCCCTTGTTCCGTGCTTCGCCTCGTAGTCCTCGCGGCTTACGAGCCGCTCGACGCCTGCCGAACGGGCATAGGCCCCGAAGCCCATCGAGCCGCGTTCCGAGCCGCAGAAGAAGGCCGTCGCATAGCCTTTGTCCGCCAGCATGGCGGGCAGCTGGCGGCTCTCGCCCAACGATTGGGGCATCAGTACGAACGGCGTGCGGAACGAGGGGATGCTTCCCAGCACCGAGGGCATGGCCTGGATCGAACGCGAGCCGTTGGCGTACATCCGTTTGAATGTCAGGCCATTGAGCATCAGTGAATCGAGGAACGGCGTGAAGCCTTTTTCCGGGAGGTCGGCGTAGAGTTCCGGATGGAGGAACGCGGAGTGCTCGGCCGACATGCTCTCCATGATGAAAATCATCACGTTGCGGCCTGTGAGATCGACCGCCGCGCTGTCGGCGGGCCGGTGCACGGGCGTGAAGCGCTGCGGCAATTCCTCCGGGGTGAAATATTTCCTGTATTTGACGCTTCCCGCGCTGCCGATGGTGCGCAGGATGCAGAACGGGTTGCTTAAAATCAGATTGGCCTTGCCGCTGTCCGCCGTGTAGAGCATGGCGTTGGAAAGGGTGATCGGACGGGTCATGCGGGTCATGCCGCCGCGCATCCCGGCGACGCTCAGCCCCGCCGCGAGGGCGAAGACGGCCGTGCCGCCGGCATAGTAGGCCCAGCCGCGGCTGAAAACGCTCTCCTCGTGCGTCCGGCGGCGGTAACCCCACGCCAGCAACGCCACGAGTCCCGCCCACAGCAGCACGAGATACCAGTTTTCGGCCATGAACTTTCCGGCCAGCTGCAACGAGTTGTCGTTGTCGGCGAAGAAAATTTCGTCGGCCGTGAAACGCTTCTGCGTGTAGCGGAAATAGACCGTGTCGGCGAGGTTCGCCGCTGCGATCAGCACGGCGTTGACGATCACGTAATACCAGAACAGCATGCCCCGGTACCAGCGCCGTTCGCGCAGGTGCAGGGGCAGGAGCGACAGCAGGATGAACACGCCGTCGGCATAGACGACCGACGCGGTGTCGAATTTCAGCGACCCGGCCACGAGCTGCCCCAGTTCGCTCCACTCCGGCGGACCGAGCAGGGCGGCGTTGTAGACCCAGAACGCCGCGCGGCAGAGCATCAGCGCCGCGTAGAGCAGTGCGATGCGCCACACGAGCAGCGCCAGCGGCGTATGGAGCAGGCGTTTCATCCTCTATTCGCAGGCCTTCAGCGACATGTCGAGCGACTTGATCTGGTGCGTCAGCGCGCCCACCGAGATGAAGTCGACGCCGCACTCGGCATAGTCGCGCATCGTGTCGAGCGTGATGCCGCCGCTCGATTCGGTCTCGCAGCGTCCGGCGACCTTCTCGACCGCCCGGCGGGTCATTTCGGGAGTGAAGTTGTCGAACATGATGCGGTCGACGCCGCCCGCCGCGAACACCTCGTCGATGTCTTCCAGCGTGCGGACCTCGCACTCGATGGGGATCGTCTTGCCTTTGGCCGCGAGGTATCGGCGCACACCTTCGATCGCGGGGCGGATGCCGCCGGCGAAGTCGATGTGGTTGTCCTTCAGCAGGATCATGTCGAACAGCCCCATGCGGTGGTTCTCGCCGCCGCCGATCTTCACGGCCATCTTGTCCAGCACGCGCATGCCGGGCGTGGTCTTGCGCGTGTCGAGGACCTTGGTACGAAGTCCCTCCAGCCGCTTGACATAAACGGCGGTCTGGGTCGCCACGCCGCTCATGCGCTGCATGATGTTCAGCAGGATGCGCTCGGCCTGAAGCAGCGAGCGCAGGCGTCCCGAGACGTAAAAGGCCACGTCGCCGGGCGCGACACGGTCGCCGTCGTGCAGGATCTGTTCGAATTTCATTTCGGGATCGAGGCGTTGCAGTACGAGTTGCGCGATTTCGATCCCGGCGATCGTGCCCTCCTGCTTGCACAGCAGGCGCATGCGTCCGTGTTCGTCGGCCGGGATGCACGAGAGCGACGTGTGGTCGCCGTCGCCGATGTCCTCCCTGATGCAGAGTTCGATCAATTCATCTACGAAAGGTTTGTATTCGGGTTTCATGGTTCGTGGATATTTATTCTTTGATAATCAGTCGCCCTTCGTATATTACCTGAAAAACGCCGGCGCAGGTGAAGCTGACCCGGCAGTCAACGCCGTCGATTGCGCCTGTGAGATTGGTGATTTTATAGCGTTCGACGGGCCGGTAGCTCGATCCTCCGCCTTCATTGTTCTCTTTGAGGGCGGAGGGAATGATCTCCTCCCTGACGAAGTTGAGCGACTTGTCGCCCTTCGGGGTATAGGTGACCGTTTGGAGCCGCATTTCCACGCCCGGCATGTTGGCCGCGAAGCGCGTTTTGTGCATGTAGAGGGAGAAACTCTCCGGACCGCCTGCGAATTCGAACCAGGCTTCCGGGTCCGTAAACGTTTCGCCTTTGGCGTCGGTCACGGTCGAGGTGCCGTAAAAATGCAGGTTGGCACCTTGCAGGTATCCGTTTTCGATGCCGTCATTGGTTGTGGCGTAACGGACTTTGGGTTCGCCGTCGTCGTTGCAGGCAGCGAAAGCTGCGGCGGCGAAGAGGAGGAAGAGGATTTTTTTCATGTGTTGGTATTGTTAGATGTTTATATTCAGAGTGATGCCGAAGGTGCGGGGGCGTCCGCGCTGGACGAACTCGTTGCCGATCGACTTGAAATAGAAGACGTCGTAACGCGCTCCCCCGAGGTTGCGGCCCCAGATGTCGAGCGAATAGTGCTTGTGCTCGAACCGCACGGAGGCGTCTGCTAACGCATAAAAGGGCTGCGAAAGTGTGTTCTCCTCGTTCCACCAGATGCGCCCCGCGCAGCGGACTCCCGCTTGCAGGACCACGTCGCCGAGCCACTTGACGCCCGTGGGCAGGGTCCATGCCGCCTGGGCCGAGAGGGTGTGCTGCGGGGCGTAAGGGATGCGGTTGTCCTTGAAATCCTCGATGCCGTTGTCGTAACGCACGAAACGGGCGTCGGTGTATCCGTAGGCCGTGTTGATCTCCAGCGACCGCCACGGCGCGAATTGCAGGGCCGCTTCGGCTCCGACGCTGCGCGTGCGGCCCGCGTTGGTCATCATCCGGCCCGTGCTCTGTCCCTCCGGGAAGATCGTGAGCTGTTGGTCGCGGACATCAATGTAAAATACCGCGAAATCGCCCCGCACGGCGCCGTCCATGCACGAGAAGTGGCCGCCCAGTTCGTAGTTCCAGCTGTATTCCGGCTCGTAGGACATCAGGTCCGCTTCGTCGTACTGCGAACCGGCCATTCGCCATTTGAGCTTTTCGCTCAAGATGTCGGAGAACATCTGCGTGTTGAATCCCCCGGCCTTGTAGCCCTTGGCTACCGAAATATAGAGGTTGCGCACTTCGTCGAAAGCGTAGAGCAGCGAGACCTTCGGCAGCACTTCGCAGTAGGTGTGGGTGATGCGGTTCCCCTCGTCGATCGAGATGCGTTTCGGCGCGGGCGCGCCGCCCTCCTTGCTGACGAAATAATCCATGTCGGTCCGGCTGTGGTAGGCCAGCGACGTGTGTTCCACGTCGAAACGGATGCCGGCCGTGAGCCGCCAGCGGCCCAGCCGCAGGTTCGACTCGTGGTAAACGGCGCCTCCGTACACGGGCATACGGAAATCGGAGTAGAGCGGCAGTTCATCCGCGGAGATCGAGTATTCCTCGTTCCAGATCGCGCCCAGATGCTCGTTGGCGTTCTTGACGATCAGCTCCTCGATGCCCGTGCGTTTGAAGTGCACCGGGGCTTCCATCACGCCGTGGCGGTAGAAACCGAAGGCGCCCAGCAGCCAGCCGTAGCGCCGTCCGTCGTGCGAACGGAAAACGATGTCCTCGGTCAGGGCGTGTTCGCGCCGGGCCTGCCGGAGCGTGAACCAGGGTTCGGGCGTGAAGTCCTGGTCGAGCGTCATCTCGTCGTCGGAGTACTGGTACGAGGTGATCGACGAGACGGAATATTTCGCGGCGTCGTAGCGCACCGTGAGTCCGTCGCTGACCGTTGTGCGGCGGTAGGACGACGGGTCGTTATAGCTGATCTGGCCGTTGCGGATGACGGTCTTGCCGTCGCGCACGATGTCCTCGCCGGCGTAGGCGTAGGGATAACCTCCCTGGTCGAGCGCCGAGAACGAGAAGGTGTTGTCGATGCGCACTCCCCGGTTGTTGCGCCACTGCGTTTTCCAGCGTCCTCCGCCCAGACGCTCCCAGTCGCATTTCTCGCCCGTGCAGTCGTTGTCGAAGAAGCCGCCCGTGTGGGTGAAATAGCCCGTCACGGCCATTCCGAGGTCGGGCGAGAGCTTGTAGTAGGACGATGCCCGGAAGCGGTAGGAATCCCCGCTGCCGTATTCGGCCGTCAGCCGCACGCCCTCGTAGGTGAGCGGCGAGAGCGTGTAGACGTTCACCACGCCGCCCATCGTGTTGCGGCCGTAGAGCGTCGACTGGGGCCCGCGCAGGACCTCGATGCGTTCGGCGTCGGCCAGCTCCGTGTCGAAGTTGTCCTTGTTGAGCACCGGGACGTTGTCGATATTCAGCCCGATGACCGGCTGGTCGATGCGCGCGCCGAGGCCCCGCACGTAGATCGACGAGGTCATGCGCGAACCGTAGTCCGGAGCGTGGAAGTTGGGAACCGTTTGCGAGAGGTTTTTCACCGCCCCGATGCGTCCCCGTTCGATGGCGCGGCCGCCGACGATCGACGCCGCGACGGGCTGCGAACGCAGCACGAGGCCTTGTTTGATGGCCGTCACCTGCACCTTGTCCACCACGATCACCGTGTCGGCCGTCTCCGTGTCCGGCGTCGGGCCGTCGCCGCCCGCGGTGCGGGCCGCGGCCGCGGAGGCCAGCAGCAACAGGGGTATGACGAGCGATTTGCGGTGCATGTATCGGTTGCGGTTATCGGGAGTACAAAGTAACGGTTTTATTTCGGTCGGTGCAATCCTAATTTATGAGGAGGCGCGTCACATCCCGTCGGGATCGACGTAGCCCGCCGCCAGGGCGTAGACCACCAGCCCGGCGGCGGTGCGGATGCCGAGCTTCTCCATGATGTTGCGGCGGTGGGAGATCACGGTCGTCAGGCCGATTCCCAGCCGGTCGGCGACCTGCTTGTTGATCAGTCCGCCGGCGATGAGCGTCAGCACTTCGGCCTCGCGCTCCGTGAGCGGCTGCGCAGCCTGCGGCTGGACGGGCAGGGCGTGTTCCGGTCGGCGGACGCTGTGTTGCAGTCGCATGAGCGAGCGCACGAAACGCTCCTCGTCGGTCTGCACGTCGATGCAGTGCACCCCGGCGGGCGTCTGTCCGTTGGCGAGGAGGATGGTTCTGTGGCTGCGGGCGCGGAAGAAGGCGTTGTGCGCCGCGAAGAGCTGCGCCGTGACGAAATAATGGATGAACCGCTCCGGATCGGCCTCCGCAAATTCCTGAAAGTTGCCGAACAGTTCCACGTCGGCGGCCGGGGCCGCTTTTTCGAGGATGGAGCGCAGTCCCACGCCTACGAGAACGTTGGCGGTCAGGATGGCTATGACGGGGCGCTGCTGCATCATTCGTGGTGGTAGGGTTCGTTGTTGAGGATGGTGAAGGCCCGGTAGATCTGTTCGGCGAAGATGGCCCGCACGATCTGGTGGGAGAAGGTCATGCGCGAGAGCGACAGCCTGCCGTCGGCGCGTGCGTAAACTTCGTCCGAGAAGCCGTAGGGACCGCCGATGACCAGTACCAGGCGTTTCACGCCGCTGTTCAGCCGCTTTTGCAGCCACAGCGCGAACTCCACCGAACGGTATTCTTCGCCGCGCTCGTCGAGCAGCGTCACGTAGTCGCCGTCGGCAAGCTGGCGCAGGATGGCCTCGCCTTCGGCCGTGCGCTGCTGTCGGACGGTCATGCTTTTGGTGTTGCGCACGTCGGGCAGCGCGGTGACGGCGAACCGGCAATAGTGATTCACGCGCCGGGCATACAGTTCCACCAGCGCGGCGATCTCTTTCGAGTCGGTCTTTCCTATGACGATCAGCTCTATGGTCATTGCGTTCCGCCTGTGCGTCGGTCGGGCACAGTACGGCGCAAAGATAGCCTTTTTATTCGGTTCGGGCAAATCGTTTTTCCCGTCCGGAAACGGCGATGCCGCGCTTCGGGGCGCGGCATCGGGGCTTCGGGGCCGGGGGCGCTATCCGAACAGTTCGTTCAGCACACGGGCAAGACGGTATCCGGCATTGCGGATCTGGCGCTCGATCAGCGGCAAGGCCTCGTTCAGGAAATCCTGTCCCAGCCGCTGGCCGGGCTTCGCCCATTCGAACTGCGCCTCGCACACGACGGCGTTGTCGTGGAGCCAGTCGCGCGGCGTTCCGGCTGCTACGGCCTGCCTTTCGGCCTTCGGAAGGCGGTCCAGCTCATCGGCCCACTCGCTGACCGACCAGATGCGCGTGGTGGTGATGATCTCGTTGTCCCAGACGCTGTGGATGGGGAATTTGTGCGGCTTGTGGTACTTGTCCTCGAACAGCACGTCGTATTTCGTGTCGTGCGTCGTGTACTTGATGTGCGCCGGGCAGTGCATGTCGCCCACCAGATGGATGATGTACTTGAGGTTGACCTCCACGGCCGAATCGGTGAGGCTGCGGTAGTTCTTCAGGTTCTCGATGGCCTGCTCCAGTCCGTAGATGGCGTTGCCGCCCGTCGCGAGCATCGAATCCTCGTAACGCAGTCCGGCGTTCACGGGCACGGTGTGCCAGTTGTTGGTGAACTTGTACTCGGGGGTGTGGCGGTATTCGTCCATCCACTTGGCGAAGTAGACGATCGAGTGGCCCCCGAGGTACTTCTCGATGCGCTTTTTGGCTTTTTTCGTCAGATTGCGTTCGGCGATCTTGGCGATCGTCTCGTGGCCTTCGCGTCCCCATCCGAAGACGCTCCCCGTGTTGAGCAGGCCGGCGAAGAGCAGCAGTAACAGCAGTTTTTTCATTGGGTTGTCGTATTTACAGGTCCGAATTCCACTCGCCGTCGGTGTCGGAGTAGATCACCGGACGGGACTTTTCGACCGATTTGAGCCACTGGTAGGCCTTGTACATATTGTAACCGTTGCCCGAAGGACCGCCCAGGGAGTAGGCGATGACGCAGGTGAAATTGCGCGAACGGTAGTACATCGCCTTCACGCGTTCGAGGTAGTCGCCGACAAGCCGAGGGTCGTTCGACGGCGTGCCCCCGACGGTGCGGTCGCCGCTCCGCTCCGGGGCGTTGATGTTGGCCCGGTCGATGACGTAAAGGCCCAGAGAGTCGCACAACTCGTAGAACCATGCGGGCTGCGGATAGTCCGGGCAGATGGTGTTCTTTCCCTTGGCCTTCAGGGCTTTCAGCTCCGCGAGCGTCGTCTTGCGGTCGGCGGCGGCGTTGTATCCGGCCTTGACGGGTTTTAGCTCCTTGCCCAGCCGCATGATGCGTCCGTCGACGAGTTCGGTCTTGCCGAAGCCGATCTTCAGGGGCATATACTCCTTGTAGACTCCGTTGCGGCGCGTGAAAAGCATCACCTTGTAGAGGGGCGGCGTTTTGCTTCCGGCCTCCCATTTGTTCTTGTAGGTGTGGTAGATGAACGGCGAGAAGCGCACCGTGTCGGTCGAGCGGCCCGGGATGGTGATTTCGGTCATGTTGAATTCGAGCAGCTTGCCCTGCGGCGAGTAGATGTCGTAGCCGACGGTGACGGGTTCCTCGTAGTTGTATGCGTTCTGCGTCACGATTTTAAGGTCGAGCATTCCGAAGTCGCGCCCCAGCGAGTCGGGCACCAGTCCGATTTCGAAATCGGCGATCGAGCGTTTGTTCTGGTAATAGAGGTAGCTGTTTTCGAAGGACTTGCGGACGACGGGGGCCGCGGCGTCGAGCTGCCGGGCGGGATTGTCGTTGCGCATCAGCAGTTTGAAGTCGTTGGCGCCTTCGCGGATGAAGGGGGTCAGGTCGAACTCCGCGGGCGTCAGCGGGTCGCTGACCTCGGCCACCTGGCGGTCGTTGAGCCAGAGCGAGTAGGCCGAACCGGGATTTTCCACGTGCAGGTAGACCATGCCGTCGGTCCAGGCGAACGGAATCTCGATCTCCTGTTCGAGAACGGCATGAAGAGGACCTTCGGTCGCAATCGTCACCTCGGGTTCGAAAGCCTTCCAGTAGCCTCCGGCTTCGCGGTTGCGGGCCTCGGCGTCGTGGCGCGCGTCGTAGGGGACGACCTCCGTACGGTAGACGCGGCCTCCTCCGGGCGTCATCGGGACCGGATTCCTCTCCTCCATGATCTGGGCCGTCGCAGAGAGCGCGCAGGCTGCCAGCGCAGCCGTCAATATCGTTCGTTTCATTGTTTACGGGGGTGTATAATCACGACAAAGGTACAAAAAAGTTGAATGGGTTCAAAACGGAATTGCATGCGGCCCGGTGAAACATTCCGACGCATGGAAGTGTCGTTACGGCACCAAAGGTACTTTTTTTTTGACAAATCGCAAATAATCGTTAACTTTGTCAATTCAGAAAAAACGACTGGAAACACAGACAAAATCGAGATATGAAAACGCAGAGAATCGTAGAAATCCTGAAATCGGACGCTGTCGATACCGACGTCGTCGTAAAAGGCTGGGTGCGCACCAAGCGCGGTAACAAGAACGTGGCGTTCATCGCCCTGAACGACGGGTCGTGCGTAGGTAATATACAGGTGGTGGTCGATCTGGCCAAAATCTCCGAGGAGCAGCTCAAGCCCGTGACCACGGGCGCCTGTCTCCGCGTCGACGGCCGTCTGGTGGCTTCGCCGGGCGCGGGGCAGGGCGTCGAGGTGCAGGCCGAAAAAATCGAGGTTTACGGTACGGCCGACCCCGAGAGCTATCCCCTGCAGAAGAAGGGGCATTCGCTGGAGTTTCTGCGCGAAATCGCCTACCTGCGTCCGCGCACCAACACGTTCGGCGCGGTGCTCCGCATCCGTCACGCCATGGCTTACGCCATCCACGAATATTTCAACAAACACGGATTCTACTATTTCCACACCCCGATCATCACGGCTTCGGACTGCGAAGGCGCCGGCGCGATGTTCCAGGTGACGACGCTCGATATGAACAACCTGCCCCGGACCGGGGAGGGGGCGGTCGACTACGCGCAGGACTTCTTCGGCAAGGCGTGCAACCTCACGGTGTCGGGCCAGCTCGAAGGCGAGCTGGGCGCACTCTCGCTGGGCCGCATCTACACCTTCGGCCCCACGTTCCGTGCCGAAAACTCGAACACCCCGCGCCATGCGTCGGAGTTCTGGATGATCGAGCCGGAAGCGGCCTTCTTCGAACTGGAGGACAACATGGAACTGGCCGAGGATTTCCTCAAATACCTCATCCGGTATGCGCTGGACAACTGCATGGAAGACCTCGAATTTATGAACAAGATGTGGGACAAGGGGCTGCTGGAGCGTCTGCACTTTGTGCTGGAGCACGATTTCAAGCGTCTCGACTACACCGAAGGCATCGAGATTCTGAAGGCTTCGGGCCGCAAGTTCGAATTCCCCTGCGACTGGGGCTGCGACCTGCAATCCGAGCACGAGCGCTACCTCGTGGAGGAGCACTTCAAGCGTCCGGTCATCCTGATCAACTACCCCAAGGACATCAAGGCCTTCTACATGAAGCAGAACGACGACGGCAAGACGGTGCGCGCCATGGACGTATTGTTCCCGGGAATCGGCGAAATCATCGGCGGTTCGGAGCGAGAGGCCGATTATGGCAAACTTCATGCGAGAGTCGCCGAATTGGGCATGAACGAGAAGGAACTCTGGTGGTATCTCGATACCCGCCGCTGGGGTTCGGCACCGCACTCGGGCTTCGGCCTGGGCTTCGACCGCCTGCTGCTTTTCGTGACGGGCATGACCAACATCCGTGACGTGCAGCCGTTCCCGCGGACGCCCCAGCACGCCGACTTTTGACGAAAGCCGTCCGAGTGCGGCGCCTTCCGGCCTTCCTTCGCCGTCCGCGACAGCCACATACTTGAGTGTGCTCCTGCCGCGCCCGACTTCCCGAAAACCGGAATCCGCCCGCCCTGAACGACTTTCGAAAACCCTGAAACCCGATAAATGAAGAGACCAAATTCGGAATGCTGAACAATTCTTAATTTGGACCCAATATGGCTATTAATCAGAAACAGGTACTTTCGCTTCAGCAGAAGCTCTCTCCGCAGCAGATACAGATGATCAAGCTGCTGGAACTGCCCGCCGTGCAGCTCGAACAGCGCATCAAACAGGAGATCGAAGACAATATCGTGCTGGAAGAGGAGGAGCGTTCGGCCGAGGACGAGGAGCAGCCTCCCCAGCAGATCTCCTTCGACGAATACCTCCGGGAGGACGACACGCCGTCGTACAAGAGCCGCATCAACAACTTTTCGAAGGACGACAAGCAGCGTCCGGTCTATCTGACCGAAGGACGGTCGTTGCAGGAATATCTCGTCGAGCAACTGGGCTACCGCAATCTTCCGGAGCGCGACTTGCGGCTGGCGGTCTACCTGATCGGCAGCATCGACGAGGACGGCTACCTGCGCCGCGATCTGGAGTCCGTGGCCGACGACATCGCCTTCACGATGGGGCTTGAAACGACGGCCGGGGAGCTGGAACGCCTGCTCGGAATCATTCACGAACTGGAGCCGGCGGGCATCGGCGCGCGCGACCTGCGCGAATGCCTGCTGTTGCAGATGGCGCAGATGCCGGTCAACACCCGTCCGCGGCGGCTGGCCAGGAAGATTCTGACCAGCTATTTCGACGAGTTCGTCAAGAAGCACTACGAGAAACTGATGGCGCGGCTGCAAATATCCGAGGACGATTTCCGCGACGCGATCGCCGAGATCCGCCACCTGTCGCCCAAGCCCGGCAACCTCTACGCCGAGGGCGGCACGGACACCACGCCCTATATCATTCCGGATTTCATCCTCGACTATCAGGACGGGCGGTTCAACCTCTCGCTGAACTCCTACAACGTTCCCGAGGTGCGCGTCAACCGCCGCTATATGGAGATGATCCGCGAAATGGTGGGTTCGGACGGACGGGTCAGGGAGAAGGACAAGGAGGCCATTCAGTTCGTGAAGAACAAGATCGACTCGGCGAAGTGGTTCATCTCGGCCATCAAGCAGCGGCACGACACGCTGATGCGCACGATGCAGACCATCCTGGACTACCAGCAGGAGTATTTCAAGGACGGCGACAAGTCGAAACTCCGGCCGATGATCCTCAAGGACATCGCCGACCGCACGGGGCTGGACGTATCGACCATCTCGCGCGTGGTGAACAGCAAGTACGTGCAGACGCAGTTCGGGATCATCCTCCTCAAATCGCTCTTCTCGGAGGCCATGCAGACCGATTCGGGCGAGGAGGTGTCGAGCTACGAGATCAAGAACATCTTGCAGCAGTGCATCGACGAGGAGGACAAGCGGCGTCCGCTGACCGACGAGACGCTGATGGACATCCTCAATTCGAAGGGCTACCGCATCGCCCGGCGCACCGTGGCCAAATACCGTGAGATGCTGGGAATACCGGTGGCAAGGCTTCGGAAACAGATATAGCCCGCTTAAGAAGCGGGATTTAAGGGCGGCAGGCTTTCGGATATCGGATTCGGGTCTGCGCTGCCTGCCTTGAAAAACGTTTTTTAAGCGGGCGGGTCATTGCGGGCGAATGCAATGAGCGTGGCAATCCGATGGATAGTCGGGAGGTTCCGACATGATCCGCAGATCGCCGCGTCGGACTGAAAGTCCTCCTCGCAATGACGCCCGTCTGAACGGCGGGCATTAAAGAATTGGAAATGAACTATAAAAAAATCGCTACCGGCATATCCTGGGTCCTGCATCCGTTCCTGCTGCCCGTCTACCTGATGGCGGTGCTGCTGACGATGACCGCCTTTTCGCACTATCCTCCCAATGTGAAGTTCTATTTGCTGTGGGTGGTGGCGCTCTACGCGATCGTCATTCCGCTGCTGTCGCTCGGCGTGCTGCGCTCGCTGGGCCGCATTTCGGACTACCGGATCGACGACCGCAGGGAACGCTTCCTGCCGCTGCTCGTCGGGGCCGTCTGCTACGTGCTGTGCGCCATCACCATCGCGAAGATTCCTTCGGCGATTTTCCTGCGTAAATTCATGGTCGCCGCGGCCTGCTGCGAGGTGCTGTGTCTCGTGGTGTCGTTCTACTGGAAGATCAGCCTTCACCTGACGGGCATGGGGGCCGTCGTGGCGCTGCTGGTGGTGATGAACGTCGTGGGCGTGGGCAACATGCTCGTTCCCCTCATGGTCGCCATCCTCTGCGCCGGGGCGCTCGCGTCGGCGCGCCTCTACCTCGGATGCCACAACGGCTGGCAGGTGCTGGCCGGATTCTGCGGCGGTTTCGCCGTGTCCGTCCTCGCGGTGCTTTTTCTGTAAATCGTCCCGAAAAAATGAAAACCGGCCGGAAACAGTTTCCGGCCGGTTTTTCGTAGTTGTACCGCCTGTTAGACGCAGCCCTGGGCGAGCATGGCGTTGGCGACCTTCATAAAGCCGCCGATGTTGGCGCCCACGACGTAGTTGATGTAACCGTCGGACTGGGTTCCGTAGCGCACGCAAACCGCGTGGATGTTCTGCATGATGGACTTCAGCTTCGCGTCGACCTCCTCGGGCGACCAGGTGAGGCGTATCGAGTTCTGGGTCATTTCGAGTCCCGAGGTGGCGACGCCGCCGGCGTTGGCCGCCTTGCCCGGAGCGTAGAGCAGCTTGTGCTGCTGGAAAATCCGGATGGCGTCGGGCGTCGAGGGCATGTTGGCGCCTTCGGCGACGCACATGCAGCCGTTGTCGACCAACGCCTGCGCCTCGTCGCCGTTCAGCTCGTTCTGCGTGGCGCACGGCATGGCGATGTCGCACTTCACGCCCCACGGACGTTCGCCGGGGTAGTAGGTTGCCGACGGATATTTTTCCGCGTACTCCTTGATACGGCCGCGGAAGATGTTCTTCAGCTCCATGACGTATTCCAGTTTCTCGGGGCTGATGCCTTCGGGATCGTGGATGTAGCCCGACGAATCGGAGAGCGTCACTACCTTGGCGCCCAGTTCGGTGGCCTTCTGGCAGGCGTACTGGGCGACGTTGCCCGAGCCGGAGATGCAGACGGTCTTCCCTTTGAACGAGTCGTTGCGCGTGGCGAGCATCTCCCGCGCGAAGTAGCAGGTTCCGTAGCCCGTGGCCTCGGGGCGCAGCGGGCTGCCGCCCCAGTCGCGGCCCTTGCCGGTGAGCGTGCCGGTGAATTCGTCGCGCAGACGCTTGTACTGGCCGAACATGAAGCCGATTTCGCGGCCGCCGACGCCGATGTCGCCCGCCGGAACGTCGGTGTCCTGTCCGATGTGACGTTGCAGCTCGGTCATAAACGACTGGCAGAATTTCATCACCTCATTGTCCGACTTGCCTTTCGGGTTGAAGTCCGAGCCGCCCTTGCCGCCGCCCATCGGGAGCGTCGTGAGGCTGTTCTTGAAGGTCTGCTCGAAAGCCAGGAACTTGAGGATCGAGAGGTTCACCGAGGGGTGGAAGCGGATCCCGCCCTTGTAGGGGCCGATGGCGCTGTTCATCTGGATGCGGTAGCCGCGGTTGATTTCGATTTCGCCTTTGTCGTTGAGCCACGGCACGCGGAAAATAATCACGCGCTCGGGTTCGGCAATGCGTTCCAGCACCTTCATCTTTTGCAGGATCGGGCTGGTCACGATGTGCGGGGCCAGCGATTCGGCCACCTCGCGGACGGCCTGATGGAATTCCGGCTCTCCGGGATTGCGTGCAATCAGCCGGGCCATGAAGTCTTCGACGTACTGTTGGGCTTGTTCGTTCATAAGCGATTCGATTTTGAGGGGGTTTGTATTTGTTTCTCGCCCCTAAAAATAGAACATTTATCGGAGTTTTGCAACTTATTTAAGAATTTCGTAAAATATTTTATTTATCCGCTCCCCGAATTTGCTTACTGTCTGCGAGGAGGTTGGACTTCGGGAATGAAAATCCGTAACGAAAAATGACGGATTTGCAGTAAATCCGTCATCGAAATTTTTTCAAATTTTTTTCGGCTTTTCCCGCCGGGAAGCCCGTATTATTTCGAAAAGGCGAAGCCGACGTAGACGTTCTTGTATTTCGACAGCAGCGTCGTGGCCGTCGAAAAATAGGAGACTTTGCTGCCGAGCGCCGTGACGACCTCGACGAGTCTGGTGACCGGGAAGACCAGCACCAGTTCCTGCCCGCTGATGTAGGCGTGGCCGGGAACCGAACCCAGGTTGAGCTTGCCCTTGGCGAAATGGAGCGTCACGACGTGTGTCGGGGCGTCGTATTCGTAGGTTCCCGAGAGGGTGTGGGAGCCGAGCGTGGCGGTGAAGGCGTCGTCGTCCTTGCCGAAGGTGAACGTTCCGGCGCCGGGGCGGATGCCCGCCTTGGCATAGGCCTTTTCGAGCTGTTTGACGACGGCGGTTTCGAGCGCCGCGCCCCCGACCTCCGAAGCGATGTCGCCTCCTTCGAACTTGACGCCCGGACCCGTGTAGTTCCACGTTCCGGCAAGAGCATATTGGGTCAGCTTGCCGTCGGTGGCTTTGTCGGCGGCCGCCGTGGCGGCTTTTTTCAGGGCCTCTTTCCAGTCCTGCGCCGAGGAGGTCGTGCCGCCGAGCAGGAGCAGGGATGCTGTGAATAACAGGAGTTTCTTCATTGGATCTATGTTATAACATGTCGAGTTCGCGCAGCCATGCCGCTGCCGAGGCGTCGGAGGGCATGCGCCAGTCGCCGCGGGGCGAGAGCGTCACCGAGCCGACTTTCGGTCCGTCGGGCATGGCCGAACGTTTGAATTGCTGGGTGAAGAAACGGCGGACGAAGACCGTGAGCCACCGGAGAATCGCGGCGCGGTCGTAACTTCTGTCGAAGGCCTGTTCGGCCAGCAGCAGGATTTTCGCAGGACCGTAACCCGCGCGGAGGAAGTTGTAGAGGAAGAAGTCATGGAGTTCGTAAGGCCCCACGAGGTCCTCGGTCTTCTGGGCGATCCGGCCCTCGGCGTCGGCCGGGAGCAGTTCGGGGCTGACGGGCGTGTCGATGATGTCGAGCAGCGTGGCGCGCGTCGCGGCGTCCTGTTCCGTCGCGGCGGCCCACTTCACGAGGTGGCGCACCAGCGTCTTGGGAACCGAGGCGTTGACGCCGTACATCGACATCTGGTCGCCGTTGTAGGTCGCCCAGCCCAGCGCCAGTTCCGACAGGTCGCCCGTGCCGATGACCAGTCCGCCCTCCATGTTGGCCACGTCCATCAGGATTTGCGTGCGTTCGCGCGCCTGGGCGTTTTCGTAGGCCGCGCCCCGGCAGCCGGGGTCGAGGCCTATATCCTGAAAATGCTGCGTGCAGGCGTCGCGGATCGGGATTTCGCGGATCGTCACGCCCAGTCCGCGCATCAGCTCCAGCGCATTGTTGTAGGTGCGGTCGGTGGTCCCGAATCCGGGCATCGTGATGCCGATGATGCCCGCGCGGTCGAGGTGCAGGAAATCGAAGGTCCGGGCCGTCACGAGCAGTGCGAGCGTCGAGTCCAGGCCGCCCGAAATCCCGACGACGGCCTTTTCGGAGCGGGTGTGAACCATCCGCTGCGCAAGTCCGTGCGACTGTATCCGGAAAATCTCCTCGCAGCGTTCGCTGCGGTCGGCTTCGTCCTTGGGTACGAACGGCATCGGGTCGATGTCGCGGTCGAGCGCCACGCCGCGAAGCCCCTCGGGAATCTCCATTTCGATCACGGTGTTCTCCGTGGCCCCTTCGTTCGCGCGGAACGAGGTGTTGCGGCGGCGTTCGAACTCCAGCCGCTCGATGTCCACGTCGGCGACGACCAGCTGTTCGTCGGGCGAGAAGCGCGCGGCTTCGCGCAGAATGCAGCCGTTTTCGGCGATGACGGCGTTGCCGGCGAACACGAGGTCGGTGGTCGATTCGCCGAAGCCCGCCGAGCAGTAGACATAGGCCGCAATCGCGCGTCCCGACTGCTGGGCCACCAACTGCCGCAGGTAGGCGTGTTTGCCGACCGATTCGGGCGATGCCGAGAGGTTGAAGATCACCTTCGCGCCGTTGAGCGCCAGCTGCGACGAGGGCGGTGCGGCGGTCCAGAGGTCCTCGCAGATCTCGATGCCGAACTCCGCGCCGTTGACTTCGAACGTGAGGTCGGCGCCGAAGTCGGCCTGCTGCCCCGCGACGGCGATATGCTCGTCGGAAATCCCGGCGCCCGACGCGAACCAGCGGTTTTCGTAGAACTCCCCGTAGTCGGGGATATAGGTTTTGGGAACCACGCCCAGCACTTTGCCTTGCGTGAAGACCACGGCGCAGTTGTAGAGCGTCGACCCGTGGCGCAGGGGAGCGCCTGCGATCAGCGTGAGGGGGAGTTTGCGCGTGGCGCGCACCAGGCGTTCCAACGCCTCGTCGGCCGCGTCGAGCAGCGTCTGCTGCAACAGGAGGTCGCCGCAGGTGTAGGCCGTGACGCCCAGTTCGGGGAACGCCACGATCTCGACGCCCCGCCGGGCGGCCTCCTCGGCCATCGCCGCCATCCGTTCGGTGTTGTAGTCGCAGTCGGCGACCCGCACGTGCGGAACGGCCGCCGCCACCTTGAGAAAACCGAAATTGTCCATAGACTTCGTGATTTTTAATTGTTCTTCGGGCTATTCAGACCAAAGAACCGCCAGATTCAGGATCACCTGCTGGGCCTTGCGCATCGTCGTGAGCGAGCAGTATTCGAACTTGCCGTGGAAATTCATGCCTCCGGTGAAGAGGTTGGGGCACGGCAGGCCCATGAACGAGAGGCGCGCGCCGTCCGTGCCGCCGCGAATGGGCCGCACGAGGGGTTTCACGCCGGCCATCTCCATCGCTTTCAGAGCCTTGTCGATCACCTGCGGGTGCGGCTCGACCATCTTGCGCATGTTGTAGTACTGATCCTTGAGCGTGAGGGTCACGACCTGGTCGCCGTATTTCTTTTTCAGCAGGTCGACTGCGGCCCACATGAAGACCTTTTTCTGCTCGAACTTCTCGGCGTCGTGGTCGCGGATGATGTAACTGACCGAAGCGTTCTCGACCGTGCCGTTCAGCCCTACGCAGTGGTAGAATCCCTCGTAACCCTCGGTGAACTGCGGACGCTGCGAGGCGGGCAGCAACCCCTGAAGTTCGCACGCCACGTCGATGGCATTGATCATTTTGTTCTTGGCGTAGCCCGGATGGACGTTGCGGCCCTGAATCTCGACCTTCGCGCTCGCGGCGTTGAAGTTTTCATACTCCAGTTCGCCCTCCATGCCGCCGTCGACCGTGTAGGCGAAATCGGCGCCGAAGGCCTTCACGTCGAAGAAATCCACGCCGCGGCCCACCTCCTCGTCGGGGGTGAAGCCGATGCGGATCTTGCCGTGTTTCACCTCGGGGTGCGCCATGAGGTATTCCGCGGCGGTCATAATCTCCGCCACGCCGGCCTTGTCGTCGGCGCCCAGCAGCGTCGTGCCGTCGGTGTGGATCAGGGTGTGGCCCTTGAAGAAGGCCAGCTCGGGGAAGTCCGCAACCCGCATCGTCAGCTGGCCGTTCAGGGCGATGTCGCCGCCGTCGTACTCGTCGATCACGCGGGGTTTCACCTCCTTGCCGCTCATGTCGGGCGAGGTGTCGACGTGGGCGATGAAGCCGATGACGGGGGCGTTCTCGCACCCTTTCGAGGCGGGGACGGTGCCCATCACGTAGCCGTACTGGTCCATCGTGACCTCGGTCATGCCCAGGGCCTCCATCTCGTCGCGCAGGGCCGCCAGGAGGACCTTCTGTTTTTCGGTCGAGGGGAATGTCGTGCTCTCCTCCGACGACTGGGTGTCGTAGGAGACGTATTTCAGAAAACGTTCTTTCAAGTCCATTGTCGTTGCAGATTAAATGTTATTCTTCCTTTTTGGCCCGCAGGGTGTGCCAGGCGAAGTAGCCGATCAAAACGAGGTACATCGCAAGGCCCGTCCATTCGGCGGCGTTCGACGAGGCCCAGCCGGAGAGGAACCAGTCCACGCCGACGAATTTCAGCACGGCGCTCACCACGCCCATCAGCGCGCCGCCGGCGATGAAGCCCGAGGCGATCAGCGTGCCGCGGTCGAAGCGGGCTTTGTTCAGACCCTCGTCTTTCGAGCGGCCGGAGACGAACCAGGCCACCAGTCCGCCCACCACCAGCGGGGCGTTCAGCTCCATGGGGATGAACATGCCCAGCGCGAAGGCGAGGGCCGGGACGCCGATCGACGTGAGCACAAGGGCCAGCGCCGCGCCGCAGAAATAGAGCATCCACGGGGTCTGGCCGCCGGTCATCAGGGGCTGGATCACCGCCGCCATGGCGTTGGCCTGCGGAGCCACCAGCGCCCCTTCGCCCACGAATCCGTAGGATTTGTTGAGGATGATCATCACCCCGGCCACGGTTGCCGCAGCAACGAACGTGCCGAGGAATTTCCAGGCCTCCTGCTTTCGGGGCGTCGTGCCGAGCCAGTAGCCGATCTTGAGGTCGGTGATGAAGCCGCCGGCCATCGACAGGGCCGTGCAGACCACGCCGCCGATCACCAGCGCGGCGGTCATGCCCGTCGTGCCGCTCAGCCCCACGCTCACCAGCACCAGCGACGAGAGGATCAGCGTCATCAGCGTCATGCCCGAGACGGGGTTCGTTCCCACGATGGCGATGGCGTTGGCCGCGACGGTCGTGAAGAGGAACGCGATGATGAAGACGATCAGAATGGCCGTGACGGACTGCACCCAGCCGTCGAGCAGCCCGAAGTGGAAGAAGACGAAGACCGAAATGAGCGTGGCGATCAGGATGGTGAGGATGCGCTTCATCGAGATGTCGCGCTGCGTGCGCTCGGGGGCCGCGGCGGCGCTTTTGCCGCCTCCGAACTCCGAGACCGCGAGGCCTACGGCCTGGCGGATGATCTTCGACTGGCGGATGATGCCGATGATGCCCGCCATGGCGATGCCGCCGATGCCGATCGGCTTGCCGATGAAGGCGAAGAGGTTTTCGGCGGTGAAGATCGACTGCGGGTCGGCGACGATGTCGGCGCGTGTGACGCCCAGCAGCGAGAGCATCGCGGCGGGATCGACCGCTTCGGCCAGCGAGCCGATCACCGGGACGATCACGAACCAGACGAGGCACGAGCCGGCGGTGATGATCATGGCGTATTTCAGGCCGATGATATACCCCAGACCCAGCACGGCGGCCGAGGTGTTCAGCCCGAAGACCACCTTGAACTTGTCGGCGGCGACTGCGCCCCATTCGCAGATGCGCGTCGAGACCGACTCGGTCCACAGTCCGAACGTACCGACGACGAAGTCGTACAATCCGCCCACGAGTCCCGCGACGGCCAGCAGTTTGGCCTGCGAGCCGCCCTTCTCGCCCGAAACGAGGACCTCGGTGGTCGCCGTGGCCTCGGGGAAGGGATATTTGCCGTGCATCTCCTTGACGAAGTATTTGCGGAAGGGGATCAGCAGAACGATGCCCAGCAGGCCGCCGAACAGCGACGAGAGGAACACCTGCCAGAAAGCGGCGTCGAGGCCTAGAATGTAGAGCGCCGGGAGGGTGAAGATGGCTCCGGCGACGATCACGCCCGACGAGGCGCCGATCGACTGGATGATGACGTTCTGCCCCAGCATGTTCTTTTTGCCCAGCACCGAGCCCATGCCCACGGCGATGATGGCGATTGGGATGGCCGCTTCGAAGACCTGCCCGACCTTGAGGCCGAGAAAGGCCGCGGCGGCCGAGAAGACGACGGCCATGACGACGCCCATCGTGACCGAGTAGGGCGTCACCTCCTTCGGGTTGGACGAAGCCGGCATCACGGGCGTGTACTCTTCGCCCGGCTTGAGTTCGCGGTAGGCGTTTTCGGGCAGCGAAGTTTGGATTTTTTCGGGTTCCATGTATGATTATGAATTTTGAATTCTGATTCTGATTCTGAATTGCAATCGTTCGGTTTTGCCGAACGATTAGCGGTTGTCGCCGCTGCCCGTCAGGTGGTTGCGCTGCATGCGCGAGCGGAGTTTGTCTACGTTCATCTGCGCCACGTCGTCCAGTTCGTAGCCCAGGTCGCGGGCGAGGGTGGCGCAGTACCACATGACGTCGCCGATCTCCTTGACGATTTCGAGTTTCTTCTCGGGGGTGAACTCCTCGTGGGCGTCGCGGATCACTTTTTTGACCTTGTCGGCCACTTCGCCCGCTTCGCCCGTAAGTCCGAGCGTGGGGTAGATGATGCGGCGGTCGTCGGGGTAGATCGCCGTTTCGAGGGCGTGCTGCTGATATTCGTTGAGAGTCATCGTTTGGGGTTTATGAGTTAAATCGGACAAAAATAACGATTTTTTCGCAAGAATGCACGAAAAGTCCCGGCAACCTGTCTGAAAATCGGGTTGTCGGGACCTCTTTTTATGCCGTATTGCGGACCGTCCGGCGGATCAGAGCGTATTCAGCGTCGCGCGGGCATTGCGCAGGGTCTGCTCCCAACCGTCGAAGGCGACCGACGAACGGAACGGCTCCAGCAGGTCGTGGAGGGTTTGCAGTTTCGCATCGTCGCCGCTGAATTCCGTTTTCAGCAACCGGATTTTCTCCCAGTCCTGGATGCCTTCGACGAGGCGTTCGAAACGGATCGACGAGCGGCCTTCGGGATAGACGAGGTAGGTGTCGCCGGCGGCCCATTTCCGGAACCGCGAGTCGCGGATCGGGTCCTCGACCCACGAGTTGTAGGCCCAGCGCAGGAATCCGTCGTAATCCTCGGCGGCGGCGTACCAGCTCAAATAGGTCGCCTCGGCCGGCGCCGACGAGGTGTAGGTGTTCGGGAATCCCGACGAACAGCAGACGTAGAAGGTGGTCGTCAGCCCCTTGCTGCGGCGCTGGACGATGTCCGTCTGTTCGATCGGGCCGAAGATGCTGGCGCACATGTCCTTGATGTAGGGATACTGTTTGAAGATCTTGTGGTTGTCGGCCAATGCGATGCCCAGTTCGGGCGCGACCTCCTTCAGCAGGGCGGTCGCGGCGGCCATCACCTCGGGCGAACGCTCGTCCATAGCGATGTTGGTGATGCCGAGCCATCCTTTTTCGCGGAGGTGACCGACGAAGGCGGGCAGGAACGGGCCCCACATTTCGCGGAAGGCCGGCGTGCCCGGATCGGCCTTGACGTCGACGAATTCGCCCGTCGCGGCATCCTTGTAGTGGAGCATGTTGTTCCACGGCAGCATCGAATAGCAGTTGACGTACTTGCCGACGCCCAGGTCGAGCATGAACCGCACCCAGCGGTCGAAGACCGTGAAGTCATACTCCCACGTGCCGTCGGCCAGGCGCGTCCAGACGATCATATCGGCGTAGGCGTCGTAGCACTGGTTGTTCCAGGGGTCCTTGTTGAGCGTTGCCGTGATGACTTTCTGCCCGGCGTCTGCGAGCTGCCGCATCGTCGGCCGCATCCGTTCGAAATGCTCGTCGCTCCAGACCTCTACCCCTTCGGCGCGGGCCACGGCCGCCGGATGCTGCCACAGGTCGAGGTGGTAGGTCCACTCCGAAGGCGCGGGCAGGGTGCGTTCCGTGACGTTCAGGTGCAGCGTCAGCGTTTCTGCGACGCCTTCGCCCTTTACCGCAACCGGAGCCGTGTAGCGGCCGGGGGTGGCGTCGCGCGGGATGTCTACCGTGATCCAGACGGGACGGGTCGACCGGGCGGGCACGTCGCATGAAGCCGCCTCGTCGAGCAGGTCCGCTTCGAGGTGCGCCGGGTTGTTCTCCGGCCGTGCGCCGCAGGGTTGGTCGGTCAGAAAGCGGTCGCTGACGACGTATTTGACGAAGCGTGCGCGGGCGATGCCGGGGAGCTTCGCGCCGTTGTCCGCAACGAAGTCGCCCACGGTGCAGGTCAGGCCGCCGACAGCCGCGGGAGCGGAGATGACAGCCTGGGCCGAGACCTTCTCGCCGCGCCAGCCCGTGAGGGTCGTCTGATCCGTCACGGCTGCTGCGCAGGGTGTCGCGCGGGGATAGCGGACATCCGTCGAGCCGAACGTGACGATCGGTTTTTCGACTCCGTTCCAGGTTTCGGGTTTCTCTCCCTGCGGGTCGGCGGGTTCCGTCCAGTCGAAATGCGAGAGAGCATGCTGCGGGGGAATGCCGGTGCAGGAGAGCAGTGCCAGCAGGGGGAGAGTTGCGAGTAGTTTTTTCATGGTCCGTTTATTTTGGGTCGGTTTGTTTCGGTTGTTTTCGGTTGTTTTCGGGTGCGGTTCCGGGTGCAGTCTCCGGGTGCAGTCTCCGGGGCGGTTTCCGGGGACGGTCTCCGGGTGCAGTCTCCGGGGCGGTTTCCGGGGACGGTCAGAGCGCCTCCAGCGCCTGCTCCAGCCCCATGCCGTGCGAACCTTTGACCAGCACGAGGGAGTGCTCCACGGGGGAGACTTTCAGCAGCGAGATCAGGTCGTCGCGCGTGGGGCAGAGCGTGACGTTGGCCGGCTTTTCCGCGAGTCCGTCGTAGGCCTTGGCGAATTCCGGACCTACGAGCAGCAGTTCCGCTTCGGGGGCCTGTGCGGCCATCTCGATGATTGCGGCGTGTTCGCGTTCGGACCAGTCGCCCAGTTCGAGCATGTCGCCCAGAATCAGCACCCGGCGCTGACGCTCTTCGAGCGGCTCGGCGAGAAAATTCCCGACCGAAGCCCGCATGCTCGACGGGTTGGCGTTGTAGCAGTCGGCGACGAGCGTGTTGCGGGACGTTCCGATGCGCTGCGAGCGGTTGTTGTCGGGAACATAGCCGGCGATGGCGTGGCGGATGCGTTCGTCGGGAACGTCGAAATAGCGTCCCACGGCGACGGCGGCCGCGATGTTGAATCGGTTGTAGCTGCCTTCCAGATGGTTTTCGATGCCGTCGGCCAGCGATGCGGAGTAATATTCGGCGGCCAGCGAATCGCGTTCGGCGGCCATGCCCGTCAGGATTTCGTCGTCGGCCGGGACGAAGGCGTGGCCTCCGTTCGCCGCGAGGAAGTCGAACAGTTCGCCCTTGCCGCGGCGAACCCCCTCCGGTCCGCCGAAACCTTCGAGGTGCGCCAGGCCGATGTTGGTCAGGATGCCGTAGTTCGGCTCGGCGACCGATGCCAGCAGAGCCAGTTCGCCGCAGGCGCTCGCGCCCATCTCCACCACGCCGAACTCCGTGTCGCGGGTCATGGCGAGCAACGTCAGCGGCACGCCGATGTGGTTGTTGAGGTTGCCGCGGGTGGCGTAGACCTCGAACCGCTCGGCCAGCACGCGGCTGACAAGCTCTTTCGTGGTGGTTTTGCCGTTGCTGCCCGAGATGGCGAGGATCGGGATTCCGAGCGCCCGGCGGTGGCAGCGGGCAAGGTCCTGCAAGGCTTTCAGCGTGTCGTCGACGAGCACGATGCGCTGCCGCTCGTCGGAAGCGGCGACCTGCGGATCGTCGGAGACGGCGTAGGCCGCGCCTTTTTCGAGCGCTTCGGCGACGAAACGGTTGCCGTCGAAGGTATCGCCCCGCAGGGCGAAGAAGATGGAGTCCGGCTCGATCCGGCGCGTGTCGGTCGAGATACGGGGGTGCTGGCTGAAAAGTTCGTATAGTTCGGACATATTAGGGTGTGTAACGCAGATTTAACGTCTTTTCTGTTTTTACCGTCCGGTGTCGTTTTGCAGCGTGATATACGCGATATAAAACCCTGCTTTTCACCTTCGTGGTACTGTTTGGGATAACGATTGTGAGGTAAAATCGGTGCCGCCGGATGCAAATTGTCATCTGTGGATCAACCGGTGAGGCAAAGATAGGAATTAAATCGGATTTCGCAAGAAGCCGTTTTACGCCGCTTCCGCTTCGTCATTAATGACGCATTTCGGTCAAATTATGCTACAAACTTACATTTATTTTATGTAACTATCTTATAATCAGCGTGTATTTGCTTTGTGCGACAGGTGCCGGACTGTCGTATTTTTTGACGAGATACTTTCCCGAAAAGGATTGAGGCTCTGCTACATTTGCTATAACCTTAAAAACGGAATTCGAATGAAAATGAAATCAGCGATTTTTGCATGGATGACTTTGATGTTATTGAACGGATGCGGCTTGATAACTCCCGGACAGAAAAAGTCTGTTTCGGAATCACAGAAGGAACGTCCGGTGGTGCATGTGCCTTTGGCCGATCCTTTTATTCTGTTGCATGACGGTACGTATTACGCCTACGGAACAAAGGCCGAGCATGGAATCGCCGTTTTCGAATCCGATGATCTGCAAACCTGGCGCCAGGCTTCCGGGCGGGCTGCCGAAGGCCTGGCCCTGCATAAGGACGACGTATACGGAGACCGCTGGTTTTGGGCTCCGGAGGTTTACTGTATCAACGGAGCGTTTTATATGTTTTTCTCCGCGCAATCGCATGTCTGCGTCGCGGTGTCCGATTCGCCTTTGGGTCCGTTTGTGCAGAAGGAGAAGAAACCGATGATCGAAGGAGAGAAGTGTATCGACAACACTCTTTTCATTGATGATGACGGACGGAAATACATGTATTTCGATCGTTTTAACGACGGTCTCAATATCTGGATGTGTGAACTCGAAAATGATCTGCTCCGGATTAAACCCGGGACCATGCAAAAATGTATCCATGTTTCCCAGGAATGGGAGACCGTGTGGCCGCGGGTGAACGAAGGCTGTTTCGTGATAAAACATAATGGTATTTATTACATGACCTATTCGGCAAACAGCTACGAAAGCCCCAATTACGGCGTCGGATGCGCGATGGCCGACTCTCCTGTCGGCCCGTGGACCAAATACGGTCATAATCCGCTATTGCAGTTCCCCGGAGACCTGGTGGGCGTGGGACACAGCGCCATGTTCAAAGATAAAACGGGGCGGTTGCGTATCGTCTTCCATGCACACAACAGCAAAGAGAAAATACATCCGCGCAACATGTTCATCAGCAACGTCATGTTCCGATACAGGGATGGTGCCTATATGATGGAAATAGATAAAAAATACATGGTTCCGCAGATGGCGCAGTAGCCGGAAGAGATCCGCCATAATCATAACGACAAGACCATGAAACACGTTATCCTGATTTTTCTTTTGTACGTTCTTGTGCAGCCTGCTGCCGTATTTGCAGCAGGCGGGCCTCGGGCCACGGTAAGGGAGGTGCGCACGGTGTATAAAACATATCCTTTTTCAGATCCTAATCCGATAGCTGTACGGGGAAAGATATATCCGTATTTTCGGTATGACGGATTCACGGACCGGGCCGAAGACAAGGCATGGAATGTCGTGGTGCTGGAAAATGATTATGTGGCTGTCACCATCATGCCGGAGATCGGAGGCAAGGTGTGGGGCGCTACGGATAAAACGACAGGCCTCGCATATATTTATGACAACGACGTGGTCAAGTTCCGCGATATTTCCCTGCGCGGACCCTGGACGAGCGGAGGCATCGAGTTTAATTACGGAGTGGTGGGGCACAGCCCTACGACTTCATATCCGGTGGATTATCTGACCCGCGAAAACGCGGACGGCAGCGCAAGCTGTATCATCCGGATGCTCGATTTGCTGACGCGGACGACCTGGAGCGTCGATATACGGCTGCCGGCCGATGGAATCTGGTTTGAGACGAATTCCGTGTGGCATAATAGCTCGGGCGTTTCGCAGCCTTATTACAGTTGGGCCAATTCGGGCGTTTCGGCGACGGAAGATCTGGAATTCGTTTATCCCGGAACGATGGTCGTGCGGCACGACGGCACTATTCACGATTGGCCCTATGACAGGGAGTACGGCAAGGATCTTTCGAAATGGCGCGAGAATAATTTTCTGTGGTCTAAATCGTATCACATCGTTGGTACGCGCGACAAATATTTCGGAACATGGTGGGCCGACCGGAATTTCGGGATGATGCATTACAGCGAGCGGGACGACAAGCCGGGACGGAAGATGTTCAGTTGGGCATTGTCGGATCAGGGCGACATCTGGGAGGAATTGCTTACGGATAATGCGGGGCAGTACGTGGAGCTTCAAAGCGGTCGTCTGTTCAATCAAAATATGGTTACGAGCGTTCTGACTCCTTACAAACAGACCGGTTTCGCCCCTTATGGAACCGATATGTGGACGGAATACTGGTTCCCGTATCACGGGACGGAAGGGGCGGCCGACGTGACGTTGAAAGGCGTCGTCAATCTGAAGGGGACGGAATCGGGTACGGAGATCGTCGTCTCTCCGCTTCGCCGCGAATCCGTCGTATTGCAAGTATATGACAAATCGGGAAGAGAGATTGCGGAGCGGAGGACCGACTGGTCTCCCGGAAAACCCTTCCGGATGGAGGTGCCGGTCTCTCCGGACTCTCTGGGGCGGGTGATGGCTTCCGGGGTGGAGTTGTGGACGGGCCGGGACAAGACGCTCTCCCGTCCGATGGTCGCCCCCGGGGATTTCAATTGGGAAACGGCTTACGGACAATGGGTGCGGGGGCAGTATCTCGTATGGCTCCGCAACTATGCCGAAGCCGAACCTTTTGCCCGGAAAAGTATCGGGTATGACCCGTGCTATGTGCCGGGACTCAATCTGATGTCCGTCCTGCTGCTTAACCGGAACGACTGTCAGGGAGCTTTCGATTGTTCGATGCGGGCGCTTGCCGTCGATACGTACGATGCACAGGCCAATTACCTGATGGGATGTGCGGCGATGAGGCTCGGCCGGACCGACGATGCGATGGACGGATTCGAAATCGCGGCGCTTACGAATGAATATCGTAGTGCGGCCTGCACGCAGTTGGCCAAATTGTATGTCAGGGACGGGCAGTATGCAGAGGGCGTTCAGTATGCCCGGAAGAGTTTGATCGGGAATGCCTATAACATTGAAGGCCTGAAAATGTTGTATATGGCGTCCGATTGCCTCTCGGAAGACGCCGAAGCCGTGCTTTCGGCGATCGAAAACTGCGATCCGCTCAATGACTTCGTGCGCTTTGAACGCTATTGGGCCGACCCGGACGAGAAGAACCGGACCGCCTTTCAGTCGCTGATCCGAAATGAGATGGCTGTGCAGAATTATCTGGAACTGGCGATCTGGTATTATTCGATCGGGCAGGTCGGCCGGGCGGAAAAGGTATTGTCGATGTCGCCGGGCGATGCGGAAACTGCGTATTGGCGCGCATATCTGTCGCAGGATCGGGAGCTGTTGGAAAAAGCCGATGTTTCCGATGTGTCGTTCGTGTTTCCTTTTCGCGAGGAGAGCGTGCCGGTATTCGAATGGGCGATGAAGGAGAGCGGAAATTGGCGGAGCGCCTATTTGCTGGCGCTTGTCCACTATTCCCGGAATAACGATGCCGAGGCTTTGGAGTTGTTGCGAAAACAAGGCCGGGAACCCGATTTCGCGCCGTTTTACATAACGAGGGCGAGTCTCGAACCCGACAAGACGTTGCAGGAGGCGGATTACAGGCGAGCCGTGGCGCTCGACGGTGCGGAGTGGCGCTATGCACATGCGCTCACCCGGTTTTACATGCGGCATTCGGAAAATCGGAAAGCGTTGTCCGTGATCGAAGAGTTCAGCCGGCGGAAGCGGAACCATTTCCCGACGGAAACGCTTTTGGTGAGAGCCTTGATTTGCAATGAAGAGTATGGCGCAGCCGAACGGGTCCTTGCGAAAACCCGCATCCTTCCGTTCGAAGGGGCAAAGGACGGAATCAACCTGCAAAAACATATCAAGTTGATGCTGGCGGTGGATAAAATGCGGAAAAAGCAGCATAAAGCGGCCTTGGATAAAATTGAAGAGGCGAAATTGTGGCCGCGGAATCTCGGCGTCGGCAAACCGTATGACGAGGTGATCGACACGAGACTCGAAGACTGGCTGTCGTTCGTTGCTGCGGAACGCGGGGGGCTGAAAGGGCAACGGGAGCACTTCTTGCAGCGCCTTGTCGGTTCGAATGTAAACACCCCGGAATACCTGCTTCTGCAATCCGCCGCCTGGCATATAGCCGGAGACGAGACGAAAGCCCGCAAACTGGCTGACGGATGGTTTGCCGCACAAAAAGATGAAACGGCGCATCGGAACGGAAAGGAGTTTCTGGAAGTGGTCGGACGCGGAGAGTATGCTTCGGATACGGCCCTGGATTTTTACAAACCCTTGATTCAGACGCTTACGGCAAAGGCCGACAACCGGCTTTTTTGAATAACAGTGAACCACTAACCAATCTAAAATTAACAGTATGAGAAAACTTATTCTAATTTTTTGCGGCGTGTTCTGTTGTCTGACAGCCCTGCATGCGAAAGATCCGGCGCTCTATCTTTATCAGGTGGATGCTTTGGATAAAGTGTTCAAGGACCGGCGCTATTTCGTGGATGAAATCGACACCCTTGCAGTCGCCAGGGGCGAATATGCGACGCTTCAGGTGGTCATCAAGTCCAATCGTGAGATAAAAGGGATGCGGGCCTATGTGGAATCTGTCGCCGGAGGAGCCGGAGAGATCGAGGGCGCGCAGACCGGTTGGGTCGGATATGTAAGGGCCGGCCGGAAGTATCAGCCGACGTCCAAGGATCTGCTGCGAACTCCGTCGGATTATTTCCCCGACCCAATTCTGACGGATGTCGAAATGGATATGGAGGTGAACGATGTGCAGCCGGTGTGGGTCACCGTTCCGATTGCCAGGGATACGGAACCGGGCCTTTATAAGGGGAGGCTCGTTATAGAAGGACAGGTCGACCGGAAAAAACAGTCGTGGAGCAAGGATTTTTATGTACGGGTTTTTCCCGTCACAATAGAGGAGACTTCGCTTCTGGTGAGCAACTGGTCCGCACACACTTCGCCGGTGACATTGAGCTATCTCAACGGAATGGCTCCGGTCGAACTGTACAGCGACTTATATTGGGAACTGATCGGCGTCCATGCTCGAATGATGGTTTCGCACAAACAGAACGTTCTTCGGATATTTCCTTCCTGGCATGTGCTGGCGACCTATGATAACGGTAAATACACTTTTGACTTCAGCCGGTTCGACCGGGAAGTGGAACTTTTCGATGCGGTGGGAGAGACCCCTCTGAAGAGAATCGAAGGCGGGCACCTCGCCTGGCGCTCCGGCGCCTGGGACGAACCGTTCCATGTCGAGATTCTGCTTCCGGACAACGAGGAAACCCGGAAATACAAGGGGACGGCCGCTCCCAATAAGGTGGAAAACGGACTGCGCCGGGTGATTCTGCCCATCACGGACCCCCGGACGAAGAACTATCTGGATCAGTATCTGCCCGCGCTGAAAGCCCATCTCGAAGAGAAAGGATGGTATGGCCGCTACATGCAGCATATTGCCGACGAGCCGACGGCGCGGAATGCACCGTCTTACGGGGCGATCAGCGAATATGTGAAAAAACACCTGCCGGGGGTTCCGGTCTTCGATGCCGTGCTTACCTCCCGGGAACTTGCCGGAACGATAGACGTGTGGGTTCCGGTGCTGGACGTGATACACCGCGACTGGAAATTTTACCAGGACCTCAAAAAACAGGGCAAAGAAATCTGGTTTTACACCTGCGTAGGTCCCCGGGGAAATTACGCCAACCGTTTTCTGGAGCAGCCGCTCGTGCAAACCCGTATCCTGCACTGGATCAATTACAAATACGGACTTGTCGGCTATCTTCACTGGGGGCTGAATTTCTGGGGCAGCGACCCGCTGACGTCCGACGCTTCGCGCGACCGCGGTAAACTTCCGGCCGGCGATGCCAACATAACCTATCCGGGATACCGCAAACTATACTCTTCGATCCGGCTTGAAGCGATGAGGGACGGCATTTATGATTATGAATTGCTGAAAATGCTGGAGCGGAAAAATCCGGCGAAAGCGCGCGAATACATCAATGCGATTGTTATGAATTTCGACAATTACGACAGCAATTTTTCCTATTTCAAAAGAGTGCGCCGCGGCATACTCATTTATCTCAGCCAAACGGATGCTACGTTGAATGCTGTTCGTGGAATGGATGCCCATTCGATGAACGATTAATCCGATCTTTAATACGATAAACCTATGAAAAGAAAGCCAATAACAGTGGCCTTCCGGGCCTTTTGTCTCTCTTTGTTGTTCGTCATGTCGGCTTTTGCCGCGGCACAGGCGGCGAAGCCGATGAAACTGACCGGCCGGGTGGTCGATCCCGACGGCTTTTCGCTGGTGGGCGTCACCATTACGATAAAGGGCACCACCAAAGGTGTCACCACGGACTCCGAGGGAAAATATGAATTGGATGTAAATGCCGAGGACATCGTCGTGTATTCCTATATCGGTTATAAGACCCAGGAGATTCTGGCAAAAGAGGCGGACCGCTTTGCGGTGGTCCTTCAGCCCGAGTCGCAGGAGATTGAGAATGTTGTGGTCGTGGCTTTCGGAACGCAGAAGAAGGAGAGCGTCGTCGCATCCGTGTCGACCGTCGACCCCGGGAAGCTGCGTATTCCGGCCAGCAACCTTACGAGCGCTTTTGCCGGTCAGCTGGCAGGTGTGATTGCATACCAGCGTTCGGGAGAGCCAGGACTCGACGACGCCGAATTTTTCATTCGCGGAGTGACTTCGTTCGGCGCCGGTAAAAAAGACCCGTTGATTCTGATCGACGGAATCGAAATGAGCTCCTCCGATCTGGCCCGTCTCAATGTGGATGACATCGGGAGTTTTTCGGTTATGAAAGATGCCAGCGCTGCGGCCCTGTACGGTGCGCGCGGTGCGAACGGAGTTATTCTGGTGACAACCAAGCGCGGAGTGGAAGAGAGCGTGCGGCTTTCGGTCCGGGCCGAAATCTCGACCTCCATGAACACGAGCCTCGTGGAGCTGGCCGATCCGGTTACCTATATGAAACTGCACAACGAGGCTGTGAGGACAAGATGGGGTGCGGAAAAGATGATGCCCTATTCTACCGCGAAGATCCTGAATACGCAACTTAAAAAGAATCCGGTGCTTTATCCGTCTGTCGATTGGTACGATTACATGATGAAGGATTTTACCATCAATCAGCGTTACAGCATGAATATCACCGGAGGCGGTAAGGCCGTACAATATTATCTGTCCGCCAATTTTTTGAGGGATCAGGGCATTTTGAAGGAGGACAGCCGGAATAATTTCGATAACAATATCAAGCTGAACAGGTTTCAGCTGCGCTCTAACGTCGACATCAAACTGACGCGCAGGACCAAGGCGGTCATCCGCTTCTACGGGACGTTCGACGAGCGCACGGGACCCAAGAAAGAGGGCAGCGAGATGTTCAGCGCTGCGCGTAATGCCACTTCGGTCATGTTCCTCCCTTTTTATGAACCGGACGAAGAGCACAGCCATACGACTCATACCCTTTTCGGAAACCAGACCCAGGACGGCAAACTCGTCTATACGAATCCGTATGCTGAAATGGTAAGCGGATTCAAGAAAAGTTCGTCTTCGATGATGACGAGCCAGGTCGAATTGACCCATACGTTCGAGAATGCGCTGGAGGGATTGGTGTTATCGGGAATTTTCAATCTGAAACGGGATTCGTACTATGATTTGCAGCGAGGGTTCGTGCCGTTTTATTACGCACCCGTCGCCGGGCTGTCCAACGACGAATACCGGTTGCAGTCGCTCAATCCCGACGACGGAACCGAATACCTCGATTTTAACGGCGGAAACAAATACGTGACTTCGACCTTGTACGGGGAACTTCGCGCCAATTACACCAAGACGATCGCGGAGAAACACAATATTACGGCGATGTTGGTCGGTACGATCCGGAATGCCTCCACCACGGAGGTGTGGTCGTTGTACGAGTCGTTGCCGAACCGGAATATTTCGCTGTCCGGGCGGCTTGCTTACGGTTACGATTCCCGCTATTTCATCGAGGGCAATTTCGGTTATAACGGCTCCGAACGATTCGCAAAGAGCCATCGGTTCGGATTTTTCCCGTCGATCGGTCTCGGCTGGATGATTTCCAACGAGAAATTCATGCAGCCGGTGAAAAAGGTGCTGACCAAACTGAAACTGAAAGCGACTTACGGACTTGTCGGAAACGACCAGATCGGAAATCTCAAAGACCGGTTTTTCTATTTGTCGAACATCAACATGAAGGCCGGCGGGTACACGTTCGGAACGGATCTGACCTATTCGCGTCCCGGAATCGCCATAAACCGCTATGCGGATCCCGACATCACGTGGGAGATCGCCCGGAAAGCGGATTTCGGCGTGGAACTCGGACTCTGGAACGCATTGGACATTCAGGCGGATTACTTTTTTGACAAGCGGAAGAACATCCTTCAGACGCGGGCCGACATACCGAGCACCATGGGGTTGGGATATACGCCGACCTCCAATGTCGGCGAGGCGCACTCCGAGGGTTTCGAAATCTCGATGAATTTCAACAAGTCCTTTAATCCGGATTTCTGGCTTACGGCGATGTTCAACTATACGTATGCGATCGGGAAATATACCAAATACGAAGAGGCCGATTTCTCCGATACGCCCTGGCGTTCGCATGTGGGACAAAAGATCAATCAGATTTACGGATATATCGCGGAGCGTCTTTTCATCGACGACGAAGATGTGAAGAATTCTCCCGTCCAGACCGTATCGTCCGGAAGCGGCATTCAGTATGGGGCGGGCGATATCAAATACAAAGATATTAACAATGACCAGGTGATCGATTCCAACGATATGGTCCCGATCGGATTCCCGACGGCCCCCGAGGTCGTGTATGGAGTGGGCTTCTCGCTGGGGTACAAGAGTATCGACTTTTCCTGTTTTTTCCAGGGATCGGGCCGCTCCTCATTTATGATCAGTCCGACGCAGACGGCGCCGTTCCTCAATAACGGGCAGCGGGCTTTGCTGAAATATTATGCCGACGACCATTGGTCGGAAGACAACCGTAAGCTGGACGCTCTATGGCCGAGACTGGCTGACGACGTAGTGCCCAATAATACGGTGAACAGTACCTGGTGGCTTCGGAACGGATCTTTCCTGCGGCTCAAAAAACTCGAAGTCGGCTATACGCTGCCTGTGAAGTGGACCAGAAAGGTGAAGATGGATAAGGCGCGGATCTATTTCAATGCGACCAACCTGTTCGTCCTGTCCGACTTTAAGATGTGGGACCCGGAAATGGCCGGAAACGGTCTCGGATATCCTCTTCAGCGGGTTTTCAATCTTGGCCTGAATTTGAATTTTTAATAGAAAACGACCATGAAACATTATAGATACTTTATATCGCTTCTGGGTGCTATCACCTTGATGACGGCCTGTGATTTTCTGGATGTCGTGCCGGACGATGCTCCGACGATCGAAGACGCCTTCAAGAACAGGGCTGCGGCCGAAAAGGCGCTCTTTACCTGCTATTCGTTCCTGCCGGACCCGACGAATCCATACGATTATCCGGCCTATTTTACCAGCCACGACGAGTTCGAGATCGGCAGCATGCACTGGATTGTCGGAACTGCGGCGTATGCCATAGCGAACGGGCAGCAGAATGCCAACAGTCCCAAACAGAACTATTGGCCGACAATGTATCGGGCGATCCGTTACTGCAACATCTTTCTGGAAGGAATCGGCACGCCCCGGGATATTCCGGAATATGAACGGAAACGATGGATTGCCGAAGTGAAATTCCTGAAGGCTTACTACCATTATTGGCTGGTGTCTTTGTACGGCCCGGTCGCCATCGTTGACAGAAATCTGGATATTTCGACCCCTACCGAAGAGACGATGGTATACCGGGAACCCGTGGACGAATGTATTGATTACATCGTGAACCTGCTTGAGGAGGCCGCGCCCGATTTGCCGACGACACCGCCCAATCCTATTCAGGACGACGGACGCATCACGCAGAGCGTCGCGCTGGGAATCCGGGCCAAAGCCCTCGTGCTCGCGGCCAGTCCGTTGTTCAACGGAAATTCGGACTATGCGAATTGGACCGATAACCGGGGAAGGCAGCTGGTCTCTCCGACGTTCAGCCGGGAAAAGTGGGAACGCGCTGCGGAAGCGTTGAAAGAAGCGATCGACACGTGCCATTTTGCCGGACACGCGCTTTACGAATTCGATAAAAGCAAATTTACTGGGTCGATGGCCATGGACGACGAGCAGGCTAAAGCCATGACAGTCCGCAAGGCTGTGACCGAACGATGGAATCCGGGACAGGTCTGGGCGTCTACGGCGAGTTTCGGCCAGGGGAAAGGTTCGGGACTCGGGGCTTTCCCATCGTATGGGAATATGCAGCGGGCATTGATGGCGAAGGTCTTCAGCGAAGATACGCGTTCCGAAATCGGCATGATGGCCGCTTCGGCGAATATGGCGGAGCTGTTTTATACGAGCAAAGGAGTTCCCATTGAGGAAGACAAGTCCTGGCCCTATGCGGACCGCTACAATTTCGATATCGTGAAAGCCGGCACCTTCAGCGGACATTTTGTCGGGGTCAATGAAATCACGGCGAAATTGAATATGGAAAGGGAGCCGAGATTTTACGGAAGTCTCGGTTTCGACCGGGGCTATTATGAACTGACGACCACGACGTCGAATGCGGGGGCCAGTTTCAATATGCTCAAAATGAGATACGGGGAGCCGGGAAATGGCTCTGTTACGGGGTATATGGTCAAGAAACTCGTCGCATTCGAGACGAGCGCCAGCCAGGGCCAGTCCACGGGTCCCGTGTACAGCGGTTATAATTATCGGATGCCGTTGCTCCGGTTGGCGGATTTGTATCTGCTTTACAGCGAGGCGCTCAACGAAGTGAAGGACGAACCGGATGACGAGGTTTACAAGTGGATCGACAAAGTGCGGGCCGTGAACGGCCTGGAAGGGGTCGTGAATGCCTGGAGCCAGTATTCCAATTATCCCGATCGGCCGAAGTACAAGGCGGATATGCGGGAGATCATCCGGAAGGAGCGGCTGATCGAGCTGGCTTTCGAAGGTCAGCGCTTTTGGGACATGCGCCGGTGGAAAACAGCGCAGCAGCATTGGTCCCAGGCAACCTATGGGTGGGATAACCTTGGAAGCAAGGCCGAAGCCTATTATGTCCGGAAAGAGGTGTATCCGGGCCGTTCGGTGTCGTTTAAGGAGTACCTGTGGCCGTTGAGCCTCAATGATTTGCTTGTGAACAGGAATTTGGAACAGACGTTCGGGTGGTAATGAAAAATGGAATTGATATGAAACGGATATATGCAGCGATAGTGTTTTTTATGTGTTCGGCATCTCTGACGACGATGTCCGGATGCAGCGGAGATGAAGGCCCGGCAGGTCCGGAGCCTCCCGTGATCGAAGATTATGTCATAACGCCGATTAACGGAGGCGGGATTGCGACGTATTCGATCCCGGATTCCGAAGAAGTCATGTATGTCATGGCCGAGTATGAACGGAATGGTAAGAAATGCGTCGAACGATCGTCGGTTTACAGCAATACCATTCGTATGGAAGGATTTGCTACGACCGATCCGGTAACGGTTGCTTTCTACACCGTTTCCCGGAACGGAGTGAGGTCGGAACCCGTTGTCAAAACCTTCGAACCCCTGACTGCTCCGCTTTACCTCGTCCGGCAGACGCTTTCGATGGTGACCGATTTCGGCGGCGTGTCGGTCTTCTGGGAGAATCGCTTCAACACGGAGGTCGGAGTCGCATTCCTCGTTAAGGATGAGAACGGCGAATTCCGGGACAACGAATACCGTTTCTCCCGGCTCGAAGAGGTGAAGGAGACGTTCCGTGGGTTCGAGGCCGAAGAGGCTACGTTCGGCGCGTGTCTGATCGACAACTGGGGGAATACGTCCGATACCCTGGAGCTGACTACGACGCCTTATTATGAGACGATGTCGAAGAAGCCGTTTTCCCGCGTCAGGTTGCCGGGCGATGTCGTAAGCGACACCTGGGCGTTTTCCAATGTGTGCAACGGAACCTGGCACACGTCCATCAATACCAACTCGGACGCCTGGCTGTCTGGCAGCAAGTTCGGGAACGGACATATGTTCACCATTGATCTGGGCGAGCGGATGAAAATGAGCCGCGTTGTGCTGTATCCCCGTCTGCGGACCGCATCGGAGCCGTTCGGAAGCATCAACGTGCGTAATTTCGAAGTGTGGGGAACCTCTGCGCTGAAAACGGAGATGCTCTCCGGGCATGATTATTATTGGCAGGACATTCCGGAATTCGACGAGCCGGAAGAGGGTGGCGATCCGGTAGCGAAAGAGCATTGGAAAAACGACTGGCAATGCCTCGGTGAATTCGAGATCGTGAAGCCGGATGTGCCGGAAGGAGCCAACCAGCAGGAGATATTTCTGGCGGCCTGCGGAGCGGGTTTCTCCTTCGACTTTCCCATTGATGCCGAACCGATTCATTATATACGGTTTGTCGTACGCCGTACGTGGAGCGGGGCCGGTTCACACCCCGATATATATCCTCCGCGGGCCTTGAACGATTATTTCATGCTGTCCGAGCTCAGCATGTACGGTGATAATACGGTTCCCCAGAAATAAAAGACTTTAGACTATGAAAATCATATTTGAAATTTTGTTGGCAGGGGCGGTGGCCTCGTTGGCGGCGACTGCCTGCGGAGACATGGACAGCATCCATGAGCAATATTCCGGCCGGCCGGAAAAAATCTATATCGGCCGGGTCGATTCGCTGAAAGCTCATGGCGGCCTTAATCGGACGATGCTGAGCTGGTATATGAATTCGGACCCCAAGATTGACAGCACCGTCATCTATTGGAATTTCAGGCAGGATTCGCTTGTGAAACCTTTTGTAAGAACGACTCCCGGAATGCAGAAGGATTCGGTATTCATAGAGGGCCTCGGGGAGGGAAATTTCAATTTCGAGGTGTATAACCGCAATGTCGAAGGCCTGTATTCCATGATCCAGACCGTTTCGGGCCATGTGTACGGGGATGCTTATATCAACGGGCTGCGGCAGCGCGCCATTTCGTCGGTTACGGTCACGCCGAATGCGGAGACGCAGAGCAATTCGATAGAGATAGTCTGGGGAGATGCGGATATGCTGAATGCCTATTCGGAGATTGTTTATACGGAGAAATCCACGGGAAAACGGGAGACGATACATGTCACTTCGGAGAAGGACCCGGCCAATCAGGCTTTGGTGACGAAGTTCGATGATGTGGGCAATGTGCTGGGGGATGAAAGCTCTTCGTTCGAGGTGGTCTGCTATTATATTCCCGAAAAAGGTGCATGCGACACGATTCCCAAACGGTATGCGAAGCAGTTCCTGACCTATGTTTCCACGGGCTCGCGTGTCCAATATACGGGCGGTAAGGCCGGTAATCCGATTGCGTGGTCCAATTACGGAAAGATTCTGCAACGGGCGAATGACAATACGTACGACTGCAATTTTATCGGCGGCTGGGGAGCGAACGCCATAAATTTGTTCCGGCTCACGATAAAAGAGGACAATACGGTCGATATGGTGGGGTATTACGGCAATTATTCATGGACCCTGACCAATACGGACGGAACGGTGAGTACATACGATCCGGAAACGAAATCGTTCGATCTGAAGTATACGGTCATCACCAACGCTTCGGGAGACTATACCGAGGTGCAGGAAAAGGTGAGTCCGCGCTATTGACATTGTGAAACCGGAATGCCCGGCGGGAATGGCTGTCGGGCATTTTTTATCTTGTGAGTTATGAAATTCCGCTGTTTTATAGTATCCGCCGCTCTGTTGTTGTTGTATCCGGCCGCAGCCTGCGGGCAGGCGGGATACACATTCGTATTGACAGGCGCCTCCTTCGCATCTCCTTCCAATACCTGGTTCGAAACCGGCTGCGAGCGCATCGGGGCGACGCCGATCAACCGGGCTATCGGCGGGCAGTCCATTTTATCCACCGTGAAGATGATGCTCGACGGTACGTTGTATTCCAGGGAAGAACTTGAACGGATGGATGCTTTGGTGATCATGCAGGTCCATGACAGGGACGTGTACGTCAGTGAAGACCTCGGTAAAGGTAAATGCTGGGAGGAATGCGCTTCCTGCCTTGAAACGGGAAATTATGCGGAAGGGTTCGATTTTGTCATCAAACGGTATATGTCCGATTGTTACAACCTGCGGGACGACCCGGATTCGAAGTACTACCGTTCCCAATCGGGTAAACCGGCTTTGATCGTCCTGTGTACGCATTGGCACGACGCACGCACGGCTTATAATGAAAGCGTGCGGAAGTTGGCTGCGAAGTGGGGGCTTCCCCTTGTGGAATTCGATGCCAACATCGGATTCTCGCGTCACATGCCGCATCCCGTCACGGGCGGGCAGATCAGTTTGATTTATGCCGACGATACGCAGGTGGTGAATGGAGTGCGGGTCGGGTGGCATCCGTTGCGGGGAAAGGATCAGTACATTCAGCGAAAGATGGCCGCGATATTTGCGGCCAGGATGTCGCAGTTATTGCCGTGACGGATATTCGGAGCCGTTCATGCCGGAAAAGAGGAGGCCTGCACCCTCCTCTTTTCCGGCGTTATAAGTTAACGGTCCGGACTTTCGCTTTTTTGCCGCGCAGCATGCAATGCCGGATGTCGATATTGCCGTAGTAGGTCGTGACGGCCGGTTTTCCGTTTTTCAGTTCCACTGTGCCGAAGCCCCCTGCCGTGGAGAGGAAGGAGGTGAAGTCGCCGTCTGTTGCAGGGTCGATATAAAGCGTTTTGTCGACGGCGTCGTAACGGATTCCCGTCAATGCCTGGAGCAGACTGTAACTCGACATGGCCCGTGCATACCAATGTCCGCATTCATACTCGTTGAACGGATTGCGGACTCGCCCGTCGTACCGGTTCCGGACCGTGCGTATGATTTCCAGCCCTTTCTCCGTTTCGCCCAGAAAGATCAGGTGTGCGGCAACCTGGTATTCGATTCCGGTCCACACTTCGTTGCTGTAAACGAACGGCCGGCTGGGCTGGCCTCCGTGCGGCCAGCTGCAGAGTACAAGCCCTCCGTCGTCGGCCCCCATGGCGAATGTCGGCCTTTGGGGATTTGCATGGTTTTTCATGCTGGGCAGGTAGTTGTACCGGTGTACGGAACGCAAATGCGAGGCTGTTTTTTCCTGATCCATCGGATCGTCCAGCCCTGCGGTGCGGATCATCCAGCCGCCGATGACCCCGTCGGAGAGACAGCCTTTCCCGAACTGGTATTTAGGCCCTTCCTGCATAAGTACGGCTGTTTCCTCGGGCGAATAGCCGCGGTAATAACGTTCTTGTTGCGTGGGGTCCGGAACCTGGAGGTCGGTCCAGCGGATTTCCTGAACGAAATATTCGCCGTTGAACAGTTTCCCGTTCATGTAGGCGAGGCATTTGTGCAACAGCGACTCGTAGCGGGTCGGATCGTCCCGGAACGTTTTGCTTAATTCGACCATTGTGCGGAGAGCCGCTGCGTAAAAACTCATGCTCATGCCTTCCGGTCCCCAGAACTCGATGTCGTATGTATTGTGGTGCGGCTCTTCGATGACACCCTTTTCTTTCGGGTCCCATGTGCGGATGCAATAGTCGATACTCGATTTAATCAGCGGATAGAGCCGTTTGATCCATTCCGTATCCCCGCTGATACGCCAGTCCCGGTAAGCCTTGACGATGCCTCCGAACTGGCCGTCGCATGCCGCATGGAATCCGTGTTCGACGGGACGGATCGGAAGATTCGCCCGGAATGTCTGATGTCCCCGGCTGTCCTGGTCGACCATGAATTCCGTTTCGCGCAGGGTGCGCTCCATGTCGGGAAACAGGTGCGGCAGGGCCTGGACGTAGTTCCAGACATGCGTACATGTGCCGTGGCAGCTTCCGCTCGAATCGTTGTTGCCTTCCCAGCACCATAGCCGGCCGTCGTGTTGCCGCATTACGGTCGGAGATTTCAGGATGGACAGATTGGCGGCTACGGCCTCGGTCACCTCCGGTGGAAGCGTCGACGCGTGGAAGGCTTCCGCAAAAAGCTCCGATTTCTTTCGCAGATCGTCATAGTGCGCTCTCCAATATGCGATGACGTCATTAATGCCTTCGAACCGGGAGGCATACCAGGGTTTATAGTAATACGGGATTCCTTCGTAGTCGGCCGGATCGTAGCAGGGACCCCGGTCCCGGTCGTTGCGGGCGTCGCCTCCGATATGGTTGCCTGATGACGGAACGTACCATGCCAGATGTACTTTTACGGTTTTGCTCTCTCCTCGTCCGAGCTTTAGCGGTACGGCCAGCGAAGCCGCTTTGGCATCGTTTGAAGGTGGATTCGAAGTCAGTTTCCCCTCGCTTATATCCCGCCATGCGAATGTCAGCGGGTCGAACCATACGCTCCGGAACCAGCAGTGGTTGACGACTGTCGCCGGGTCCCCGGTAAAAATGGCGAAATGGCCTTCGACCCATGGTTCCCTGCCGTCGGGGACTGCCTCCTGCGTGAGGATGAAGCCCGTAGCAGTCGGAAGTATCGAGGCTGCCGCCGTCTTGTGGTTCGCAGACATGAAATTATTGTTCGCTCCGTAATAGAATACGGCCTCGACAGCTTCGTCGGACGTATTCGTGAACGTGTATTCCAAGGCTCCGACCGGCAGACCGGAGTTGTCAGCGTCGGTCGGAATAAAGGGACTCCAGCCTGTTATCCGAATGTCTATGGGTATGTCTTGGTCCTGCAGGACGATCTCGGCGAACGGAAAACGGGATGTGAATTGTCCATTGTCGAAACGGGGCATGCCGAGGAGCGTCTGTCCGTTTCCGCGGCCGGATTTGGGGCGTCCGAATTTCTTCCAGTCCGGACATTTGATTTCAAGGACTTTGGAACCGTTTTTCACGCCTTTCAGGTGTATGGCTGCGAACATGCCCGGCTCGTTGAAAAAGTCCATGTGGTGGCGTACGGACATATGGGAGACCGCGCCGGTCCCTTCCAGGCAGAACATGCCGGCTCCCATTCCTCCGATCGGGAATGCCACACGGTCGAGGAATTTGCCGGAATACGGTCCGTTGTAGTTCCGTTGTCCGAAAGCATGGAGGGAGACGCTCAGGCAGAGGATGCAGACGAGAACTTGTTTCATGTCGGTTTGTTGTCGATGTTGAAGTTCGGGGAGGGGTATAGCGGTTGTTGCAAATATAAAGGCGTTTCAGGGCGTCGCATGCTACAATATGCCCAAAGAGTGTTATGAATGTCGACAACGGCGGATTTCACCCGGAATTCGGGATGTGATTGGACATTTGGGTTGTTTTTTGGTAAAATCGGATTTTGAAATTAGGGAATTTAGCTATAATTTTAAATTCGAAATATCTGCTATTGCGATTTCTGTAAATCCCGGATGTCCTGAAGTCGTCTCTAAAGTCTGTCACCTACTTTCTCGATATGAAATTCGTCAATGTATTATTCGTTGTATTGCTTTATTGTACGCATTTGTCGGCGCAGGTTACGCTTCCCAATAATTTGTACTTTACCCATATCGGAGTGGAAGACGGGTTGTGCCAGAATACGGTGTGCTGCATATTGCAGGATCATCTCGGGTTCATTTGGCTGGGAACGAAAGACGGGCTGACGCGGTATGACGGCTACCGGTTCCGGGTATTCAAACACGATGCCGCCGACCCGATGTCGATCGGGAATAATTTCATCCGGGTATTGTACGAAGATGCCGATGGCCTGATCTGGATCGGGACCAATGTCGGTGTTTACATTTATAATCCGGAAACCGAAAATTTCCGGAAATTCGACGTGGCGACGGAGAGGGGCGATGTGATTTCCCGGGAGGTCAGCTCCATCAAATGCGATTCGTCGGGCGATCTGTGGATCGGGGTTAATTGGCAGGGTGTTTTCCGATATGATCGGAGGGACGAATCCCTCGAATTGTATGAACCCGTTCCGGGTGATACGACTTCGCTCAGCTCGGTTCATGTGTGGGATCTGTGTTTCGACGGAGACGGCAATTTGTGGGTGGGCAGCCAGAACGGAGGATTGGACAGGTACGACCGGGAAACGGACCGGTTCGTTCGCCACCGTCTGAAAGGGCTTTCGGATGTCAGCCGGATTGTGCTGGACAAGCAGAATCAGCTGCTTTTAGGTACGATGAAAGACGGCCTGTTTTCATTTAATCCCTATATGGGAACCTGCCAGCCGCTGCTTCTGGATTCCGGGCACAAGGATTTGTTCGTGCGGGCTATCTTTGTCCGCAACAGCCGGGAAGTTGTGGTCGGGACTGAAAACGGCATATACATATATGACTGTGTGACCCGGAAAACGCGGCATGTAAATCAGGAGTTGGGAAATCCCTATTCGCTCTCCTGCAAAGCCGTATATTCCATTTACTGCGATAAGGAGGGAGCCTTGTGGATCGGAACTTATTTCGGAGGCGTCAATTATCTTCCGCCCTCGTCGTCGTTGATTTTCGATAAGTTTTATCCCATCGGCCATTCCGATCGCTTGAGCGGGAAGGCCGTGCGGGAATTCGTCCGGGATGAAAGCGGCATCATCTGGATCGGGACCGAAGATCAGGGACTGAACCGCTTTGATCCCGTATCCGGGAAATTTACTCACTACAACAGCCGTAACAGCGGTCTCTCCTGCGATAACGTTCACGGATTATGCGTGGATGGCGACCGGCTCTATATCGGGACTTTCTTCGGCGGATTCAATATAATGGATCTGAAGACGAATGAGATTGTCGCATTGGGTTCGCAAATGCTTCCCGACGACAGCGTTTTCTCGATATTCCGGGATCACGACGGCCGCATTTGGGTGGGGCTGACTTACGGTCTCTGCCTGTTTCATCCCGAAGACGGGTCGTTCGAACTCGTGAGGGAGATCCCTGAAAATTTGTTCATATACGATATTTATCAGGGAGACGACGGGATCATCTATTTCGCCGCGTATAACCGGGGGGTCATTACCTATAATCCCCATACGGGGAAGTGGGGGCAGGTGGAATCCGGGGATGAAGGCCTTCTCAAACATGTTGTCAGCATCAATGAGGACAGCGCCTTTCATATCTGGTTCGGTACGGAAGGACGAGGTGCGGTGCGCTATACGCCATCTTCGGGCGATTTGACGGCGTATACGACCCGGGACGGACTCCCGAACGATGTCGTGTATAAAGTGATCGAGGATAAAAATAAAAATCTGTGGATCAGTACGAACAAGGGGCTGGCCTGTTATGAACCGCTGTCGGGGAACCTGAAAGTTTATACCTCCGGCAACGGGCTGACCAGCGATCAGTTCAACTATAAGTCGGGATTCAGGGATTTGAACGGCAAACTCTATTTCGGCACGATCAACGGTTTTGTGAGCTTTTCTCCGGAGCAGTTCATAACGAGCTCCAATCTCGCTCCTGTCGTAATGACCGATTTGAAGTTGAACGACCGGTCTTCCGAGATCTGCGGCCCGCGATCTCCGCTGAATGCCTCCATGCCGTATACGGATAAAATCAAACTCCGGTACGACCAATCGCTGTTTACCATAGATTTTGCCATGCTCAGCTACAATGCCTCCAGCCGGAATCAATACCGGTATATCATGCGCAACTACATTGATAACTGGATTGAAATAGAACAACCGAGTGTTACCTTCTCCAATGTGCCTCCCGGGAAATATGTTTTCGAGGTCCGGGGAGCCAATGGAACCGGAATGTGGAACGATCAGCCGGCCCGGCTTGAAATCGAGATTCGCCCGCCATTTTATGCCTCTACGATGGCTTATGTCGTGTACGTGCTGTCCATAGTCGTGATTGTCTGGCTGTATGTCAGCTGGTACGTGCGTAAAACAAGACAAAGGAGCGATTTCGAGATCAGGGAATTGAAGCGGAAGCAGGAACGGCAGGAATACAGGGCGAAGATCGCGTTTTTCACGAATATAACCCATGAAATAAGAACTCCGTTGTCGTTGATCCGGGGGCCTTACGAACAGATCGTCCGCCCGGGGATCAGGCCTTCGGATTATAAGGAGAACCTCAAAATCATGGGTGCCAATATCGACCGGCTGCTGAATCTGTCGAATCAACTGCTCGATTTTCAGAAAATCGACAGAGCGGGATTCGCGCTCAATCGGTCGGATGTGAATTTGAACGATCTGCTGGAAAGATGTATGTTGCAGTTTGCCCAGAAGATGCAGCAGAAGGGAATCCGGTCCTGCGTCTCGGTTCCCGATGACCAGGTCGTGCTCTATGCGGACGAAGAGGCTTTGACCAAGATCGTATGCAATCTGCTGGACAATGCCGTGAAACATGCGCAGAATAGGGTAGGGCTTTGCCTTGAGGCCGCTCCGGAAAGAGACCGGGTCGTCATTTCCATAGAAAACGACGGCGATGCTATTCCCGGAATATACTTCGGGAAAATATTTGAGCCGTTTTTCCAGATAAAGGGCGACGCTAAAGGCGGAACCGGATTGGGCCTGTCGTTGGTAAAGCATCTGGTAGAACAGCATGAAGGTAACATTTCGGTCTTTTCGGATGCATCGTCATCCCGTTTTGTCGTGGACCTTCCCTGGCAGAAGAAAGCAGTTCCCCCCCCCCGTCACGGCCGGGACGGATATTCCGCCACGCGGGGAGGGAACGGACCCCGTTCCGGAGATGCCGGCGCTGCTGCGGACTAAAACCGACGGACGGTTATGTCATGTGCTGGTTATCGACGACGATAAGGGGATGCTGGATTTCCTGCGACGGCTGCTGTCGAAATCGTATCGGGTTTCCGTTGCCGACAATGCCGATGAAGCTTTCGGAATGCTGGACAGTGAGGATGTGAATCTTATCATAACCGACGTGATGATGCCTCAAATGGACGGGTTCGAGTTGTGTAAGTTTTTGAAGGCCCGCAAGAATTATTCGCACATTCCGATTGTCATGTTGTCGGCCAAGTCGGACACGGCATCCAAAATAGCCGGGTTGGAAGCCGGTGCGGCCGCATACATTGAGAAACCTTTTTCGGGCGATTACCTGATGGCGCAGATTGCCACGATATTGGAAAATCGGTCGCTGTTCAGGGAAACCCCGCTCATCGGATCTTGTTTTTCCGTAGATCCGAACCGTCTGAATAAAGCGGACCAGCTGTTTTTGAATCGGTTGACGGACATTATAAACAGCAATATATCCGAACAGGATCTCACGGTGAACCACATTGCGCGGTATATGGCGATGAGCCGTTCCAATCTGCACCGGAGAATCAAAGGCTTGCTGCATATGCCTCCTAATGACTTTATCCGATTGATAAAGCTGCAAAAGGCTGCCGAATTGCTGTTGGACGGTGAATACCGGATTAACGAGATTTGTTACATGACCGGATTTAATTCGGCGTCGTATTTTGCCAAGTGCTTCCAAAAACAGTTCGGGGTCTTGCCCAAATATTTCGTAAGCCATATGAAGAAGCGCTCGGGGAGCGGAGAGAAATGATCAAATCCGGATCGGCGCTGCCGCCGGTCCGGATTTTTTGCATGACTGCCCCGTTTCTGGACGAGGAATCAGATGTGCTTGTCGCCGTTGTGGAACTTGACTTCGTCGATGAATTTCTTGATGTTCTGCTCCTCGGAGCGGGGGCAGACCATCAGCACGTCGTCCGTGTCCACGACGATGTACTCCTTCAGTCCGCTGATCACGGCGATCTTGTCCTTCGGGAGCGAAACGATCGAACTGCGTGTGTCGTAGAGGTAACAGCCCTCTTCGGGCACGGCGTTGGCATAGCGGTCCTTGCGCGAATGCTGGTAGACCGAACCCCATGTCCCGACGTCGCTCCAGCCGAACTCGCCGCAGCGGACGTAGACGTTGTCGGCCTTCTCCATGATGCCGTAGTCGATCGAGATGGCGCGGCACTCCGAAAAGGCGATTTCCACGACGTTGCGCTCGGCGTCGGTTCCGATGGCGCGCATCACGCCGCTGAAGAGCGCGTGGTGCTCGGGGAGGTATTTCTCGAAGGCCTCGACGATCGAGCGCACCTTCCACACGAAGATGCCCGAATTCCAGTAAAACTCACCGGATTGCAGGAACACCCGCGCCAGTTCGATGTCGGGCTTCTCGGTGAAGCACTTGACCTTGCTGATGGGCTTGTCGTCCGAGACCTGGATGTAGCCGTAACCCGTGTCGGGACGCGTGGGCTTGATGCCCACGGTCATCAGCGCGTCGTGCTCCGAGGCGAAGTCGAGACACTCGGCGATGATCGCCCGGAAGTCGTCTTCGTTGAGGATCAGGTGATCCGCCGGGGTGACGATCATTTCGGCATCGGGATTGCGTTTCAGCAGCGTGTAGGCCGCATAGGCCACGCAGGGGGCCGTGTTGCGGCCCACGGGTTCGCAGAGCACCTGTTTTTCGCCGATTTCCGGGATGTGTTCGAGAACCAGGCTCTTGTATTTATCGTTGGTCACCACGAGGAAATTCTCCGCAGGAACCATTTTTGCGAAGCGTTCGTAGGTGTGGCGGATGAAGGATTTGCCTGTCCCGAGAATGTCGAGGAACTGCTTGGGCATCGACTGCCGGCTCTTGGGCCAGAAGCGCGTCCCGATGCCGCCCGCCATGATGACACAATATTTATTGCTTGACATGAGTTATTATATGGAGTTAACTTCGACAAAGATAAAAATATTTTAGTAACTTTGCCGCCTATTGGAAAATTAAATTTTCGCCCCGGCAATGAAAATCAAACTCTTCACGATACCCAATCTGCTGACTCTGTCGAACCTGTTCTGCGGTTCGGCGGCGGTGGTTTCGGCGCTGGTTTGGGGCGACCTGAAGCTGGCCTTCGGCCTGATGGTTCTGGCCGCCGTGTTCGACTTTTTCGACGGCTTCGCAGCGCGTCTGCTCAACCAGAGTTCGCCCATCGGGCTGCAACTCGATTCGCTGGCCGACGACATCTCATTCGGACTGGCCCCGGCGGCGATCATGTATTCGCTCTATCAATGGATGCCCGGCATCTGGCTGCCCGAAGGGTATCCGGGGCTGGCCGTTTTCGTCTTTACGGCCTGCGCCGCGTTGCGGCTGGCGAAATTCAATATCGACGACACGCAGCGCACGGAGTTCTGCGGACTGCCCAGCCCGGCGGCGGCGATGCTCTGCGGTTCGCTGGGGCTGTTGTTCGAGACCAGCGGACTGGAGCTTCCGCGCGAGGCGATTTCTGCCATTGCCGTGGTCGTGGGACTGCTGATGATCTCGAATTTGAGGATGTTCGCCCTCAAATTCCACGGCTTCGGCTGGAAAGGGAACGAACTGCGCTACGGATTCATCATCGCGGCCGTCGTGACGGCCGTCCTCCTGCGCGGTTACGCCGTGCCGGCGATCATCGTGCTGTATATCCTCGTTTCGCTCGTGCGGGGGCTTGCCTGCCGGACAAAAGGCTGTGGGAAAGCCGAATAGTTGTATATTTAAAATTTTTTAATTACATTTGCCGCGGATTTCCGCTCTTTGGCTGACATGTCGAGATTTTCGAACCGCATATTGCTGACGCTCCTGCTCGGTCTGTTTTTTGCAGCGCCCGAGGCGGTGCGCTCCCAGGGCTTCGATGCGAAGACCTTGCAGCGCGCGCAGCGCAACGGCCAGACGGGTAACCTCTACGGCAGCAATCCCTACGAGCAGACCGAAGGCGAGGAGGGCGAGAACCAGCAGCCGCAGGACACCACCAAGAAGGAACGGAAAATCCGCAAGCCGCTCGAGTCCTATTTTTTCAATGACTCGATCCGCGCGCTGAACAACTTCAAATGGCACGTGAGCCGCGATTTCAACCGCGTCGAGATCGGGCCTTTGGACACCACGCTGACCGATTACCGGATCGACTATCCGTTCTACCGGGAGGACGTGGGCGACATCGCCCAGGGGGCTTTGGGCCAGACGTCGCTGCCGTTGAACTATTTCCGGCGTCCGCAGTTCTTTGACTTCAGTTTTGCGAGTCCCTACTACGCGTACACCTACAACATGGAGAACGTGCCCTTCTACAACACGAAGAAGCCGATGATCCGGATGAATTACGCAGAGTCGGGGCAGAAGCGTTTCCGTGAGGAGAATTTCGGCATCATGCATGCGCAGAACATCTCTCCGACGACGGGTTTCAACATCGACTACAAGGCGCGGGGCACGCGCGGCCAGTACGTCTGGTCGCGGACCAAGAACCACAACCTTGCGGTGGCCGTCAGCCACACGGGCAGGCGGTATTCGGTCCATGCGGGCTACTACAACAACCACATCGAGCAGCAGGAGAACGGCGGCGTGGTCGGCGAGTGGGCCATTGCGGACACGACGTTCGAGATGCCTTCGGGCGTGCCGATGCGGCTGGCCGACGCCGAGGCCAAGAACCTCTACCGCAACAACGCCTTCTTTGTCACGCAGTCCTACGGCATCCCGCTGCAACGGCTCACGGAGAGCGATTTCTCGATGGCGAACCTCTCGGCGGTGTATATCGGCCATTCGTTCGAGTACAGTTCGTGGAGCAAGGTCTACACCGACAGGAACGAGCCTTATACGAATGAACGGGACCACCGGGACGAGAACGGCGATTTCGTCTCCGCGGAGGGGCATTATTACGATAACTGGTTCATCAACCCTGCGGAGACGCGTGACTCGATCTACGAGCGGAACATTTCGAACCGCTTCTTCGTGCAGGCGCAGCCCTGGGACCGGAACGGAATCGTGGGGACGCTCGACGCCGGCATCGGCATCGACATGCACACCTACTCGCAATTCGAACTGAAAGATTACCTGACGGGGAAGTACACGAAGGTCAACAAGACGAGTTACTTCTTTTACGGCTCCGTCAGCGGAAAGATAAAGAAATATGTCGACTGGGACGGAAACCTCCGTTTCTACCCGTCGGGATACAGAGGCGGAGATCTCTCGATCGGCGCGCACCTCGCGCTGAAAGGCTATCTGCGCGGACACCCCCTGATTCTCGAAGGCCGGTTCTCGATGGACCGCCGCTCGCCGACCTACTGGCAGGAGAATCTGTTCTCTAACCATTATATATGGAACACTCCTTTAAGCAAGGAGAATGAAACTCGGTTCGAGGTCAAGTTTTCGGTTCCCGATTTCGCGTTCGAAGCGGGGGCATGGCAGGGAGTCGTCTCCGACAAGATTTACTATGCGTCGGACAGCAACGTCGCCCAGCACAGCGGCAACGTCAGCCTCACGAGTGTGTATGCTCGCAAAGATTTCCGTTTAGGCGGACTTCATTTGGACAACAGGGTATTGTTGCAGTGGAGCACGGATCAAGATGTTGTACCCGTTCCGCTTTTGAGCGCCTTCCTGTCGTATTACTACGAATTCTGGGTCGTGCGCGATGTGCTGCGCCTGCAGATCGGTCTGGACGGACGCTATAATACCAAGTATTATGCGCCCGGTTACAATCCGGCTCTGTCGGTGTATTACAACCAACGGGAGGTCGAGACGGGGAATTACCCCTATATGGACGCTTTCGTCATGGGAAAGTGGAAGAGAATGCGGATATTCCTGAAATATCAGCATGTGAACAAGGGACTGTTCGGTAACGGAGAATATTTCTCGGCGGCTCGCTATCCGCTCAATCCGGGCATGTTCAAAATCGGTATCTCATGGGGATTCTATGATTGACGTGCTGTTCTGCGCGGTGTAAGCTGCCCGCAAAACAACATTTTATGTTAAAAAAGACCGTATTAACGTTTGCGTTCTTAACCATTCTTACGACATTTTACGGCTTCAACGCCCAGTTCAGCGCACCCGCGACGGACGACGCACTGGACGCACTGGCCGAGATGCACCACTCGCTGCTCCCCGAGGGCAGTTACGTCATTTCGGCCTACGACAATCTGATTCGCAACATCAGCGAAGAGGAGGGCCACGACTGGCGCCTGATGAGCGCCATCGCCTACCACGAATCGCGCTTCACGCCCGACATCACCTCGCGCAGCGGGGCCCGCGGCCTGATGCAGATCATGCCTTCGGTGGCGCGTCAGTTCGACGTCCCCGCGGCCGAGATCACCGATCCGAGGACCAATATCTGGTTGGCCAACAAACTGATGTCGAAGATCATGTCGTCGCTCCGTTTTCCGGAAGGGACACCTGAAAAAGACCGCATGAGCATCATCCTGGCCTCGTATAACAGCGGTATCGGCCATGTGAACGACGCCCGCCGTCTGGCCCGCCTGAACGGGGAGAACCCCAACTCGTGGGAGGTCGTGGCCCGGTACCTTACGCTGAAGGCCGAGCCGGAATTCTACGAGAACGAAGTGGTCAGATGCGGACGATTCACCGGCAGCCGGCAGACGCTGGCCTACGTGAACGACGTGATAGGACGCTACGACAGATACTGCCGCATCGCCGGAAGGTAACGGCGGCAGGATAAATTAAAGGCAGGACCCGCAAGAGCGGTCCTGCCTTTTTTGTGCCTGTGCCCCGCGCAGCGGGGACAGGATGCCCTGCGGTGTGGAATCTACTCGAAGACGGAGATAGTTGGCGGCAGTCCAAATTTTGCAATTTCCCGAATTATCGCTATATTTGAATGATTCGGAGTATTCCGACATATTTTGAGAAAACTGTGGAAAACCATTCGGCGTATTTTCAGCAACTATTCCGCGATCACTATGAACCCTTGTGTGCACGGGCTTTTCAGATGGTCCATGACCGCAAGGCGTCGGAAGACATCGTGCAGGATGTCTTTCTTGCCTTGTGGGAACGGCGGGAGGAGGTGGACTTCGACCGGCCGCTGCTGCCGCTGCTGTTTGTCGCCGTGAAGAACCGTGCCATAGATTTGCTGCGCTCCAAAAAATGGCGGGGGGGGAATCCGGACTGGACGAGTTGGATGTCTGTATTCGTACGCTTGTCGCCGACCATATCGAAGAGGAGTTCCAGTTATCGCAGTTGAGCGAGGAGATCGACTGCTGCATTTCGGGACTTTCCGAGCAGTGCCGCCGGGTGTTCCTGTTGAGCCGCACGACAGGCCTGAAAAACCGGGAGATCGCCGAGCGGCTCAACATCAGCGTCAAGACCGTCGAAAAGCATATTGGGGCGGCGCTCTCCCAGCTTCGGCTCCGGCTCAGCCGCAGCGGATTTCTGCGGCTTTTCCTCTGAAAAACAGAAGATGCCCTGCACCGTTTCGGTGCAGGGCATTGTTTTTTCCGCCTCGTTAGCGGAGTGGGAATTCGTGTGTGTGTGCGACGCGTCCGCCGGGACCGACGATTCGGATCGCGATTCGGTCGCCCGTCATGTCGCACCGTATGTAGCTTTGATTGCCGTTGACCACGACCGGGAACCGAACTTCGTCGTTTGCCGGGTGGAAGCCGTAGCGGTGCGTGTGGCCGGAGAACATGATATTGATGCCGGCCTCGTTGAGGATCGGCAGGAACAGATTCCGGAGGTGGTTGCTGCCGTGCCACGTTCCGCCGTCGAGCGGAATATGGAGAAAGACGACGCGTGCCGAGGCGTTGCGGAAGGTTTTGGAGGCCACCGCCCTGCGGAGCCATTCGCACTCTTCGCGGCGATAGGCGTCGTAGTCGGCAAGCCCTCCGTATTCGATGTCCGTGTCAGGCTTGTCTTCGCCGCAGTCGAGCAGCAAGAAACAGACCGATCCGACTTTGCAGAGTTGGTAGTGACGGCCGTTGCGCGTCGGGAAATAGTCGTGCAGACGGTCGGCGAAGACGCCGCGCGTCTCATGGTTGCCGCGGTTGTAGAGTATCGGGGTCTCCGAGGCGTAAAGGTTTACCGAGGCGTCGATGAAATCCCGGAACAACTGCTCCTCATTTTCAATGCTGTTGGACATGTCGCCGTTGAGCATTACGAAGTCGTGTTTGCCGAAATCGATTTCCCGGCACAGTTCGGTCATGTCGTCGGCGCGTCCGTGGATGTCGTTCAGGATGACGAACGAACAGTCGGTTCCCGTTGCCGGGAATGTCCGGAACCGGAACGGTGCGCGTTTGTAGACATTGCTGGCAACGGTCCTGCCGTAGAGGACGTTGTCTCCGTGTTTCCATTCGAGTACCTCCTGCGAGAAGATGCGGTAGCAGTATTTCGTTCCGGGACGCAGGTTGTTCAGCCGCACGGCGTGCAGTGTCTTGTGCGCCTGTTTGCGGCCCGCAACGGTTTCGTAATGGCGGGTATGTTCGGCGGCGTAGAAACTGCGTCCGTCGTCCTCGGTTGCCTCGACCCATGACAAAGCGGGTTTGTTGGTAGTCCACAGGACGGTTACGCCGTCTTCGGTCATGTCGCACAGCCACGGGCCATGCGTGATCTTGAAATCCTGGGCCGGCAGCGTCAGTGCCGCTGCCAGCCCGAGGAGTGTGAATAGCAGTTTTTTCATCTTCCGAACGCTTTATTCCTGATTCTCCGGGAGGTCTTCCTCGGTCTGGAACCGGATGTCGGCCACGACGGGGCGGTGGTCCGAGGCGTCGACGCCGTCGACCTGCTGGTCGCTGCGCGAAACCACTGTGCAGTTCTGTACGCCGAAGTGTCCGATCGGGGCATACAGTATGTAGTCGATCTTGCGGGTGGGATTCTCCGACGGGAAAGTGTATTGGTCGATCGTTCCGACATTGGTCAGGAACGCGGTCATCGTGGCGATGACGTTCGAACTGGGAATGGCGTTGAGGTCGCCCGCAAGGATGAGGTCTCCGTCCAGTTCCGTGTCGCGGATACGGCGGATCTCATTGGCCTGCACCAGGCGGCTCGCATCGCCCGAAAGATGATCGAGGTGCGTCGAGGCGACATAGAGGTCTTTGCCGTCGATCTCGACGCGGATGACGCACAGCGAACGGTCCTCGCCCGGTTGCGAAGCGGCGCAGGGGAGCCGGTAACTGCGGGTCTCTATAATCGGGTGTTTCGACAGCACGGCGTCGCCGTATTCGCCTCCGTCGCGGTCGATGGCTTTCGAGAAGTGCCACTCCATACCGAGTTTGGCTGCCAGGTCGCGGGCCTGGTGTACGTCTTTTCCCGTGCGGTTGGTGAAGACATCCACCTCGTTGAGGGTTACGAAGTCGGGGTCCTGCCGGCGGATTACCTCGGCCAGCGCGTCCAGATCGGCTGCATTGGCGGGGCTTGTGGCGCGTGCGCCGTAGATGTTGTAGGTCATTATGCGGATGATCCTGCCTTTGGGTGGAATGACTGCCTTGTCTCCGTGCTCGTCGTTGTAATTGTCGTCGTTGGTGCATGAAACGACAATCAGGAGCAGCGCCCACAGACATATAGTCTTTTTCATAGTCTTTTGTTTGGTTTAAAAATTTGTTAGTCGGATCAGAATGCCCATACTTCGGCGATGCAGGTCTGGTAGAGGTCGGCCTGCGTGGCGGTGACGAAGATACGGAAATAGCGTCCCGTTGCCTTGTGGTCGAGGTATACCGTGTTCTCGATCCGGTTTTCGACGGTAAAGGTCCCTGCATGGGTCCAGTTTTGGTTGTCGTCGCTCACGTCGATGTTGAAGATACGCGGGTTGCCGCTGCTCTTGGGAACGTCGGAGCCTTCTTTGTCAGACCGTCCGCGGATCGTGAGTCCGTGCAGTTCCTTGGGTGCGCCCATGTCGACGGCGATCCAGTGCGGCGGGCCGGGTTTGGCGTTGCGCCACTGCGTACCCCAATAGGTGTTGTTTTCGCCGTCGATGATCGAAACGGCCAATCCGCGGTTGGGGTAGGTTGATGTCGCTTCAGCCTCCTGCGTCGAGAACCCGGCGATCGACCAGCCGCTCCTGTCGTATCTCGGGAACGGATTTTCGGTGTAGTAGCCGTTGATGCGCAGGTAAGCCGTCTGCAACGATTCGTTGACGGCCAGGTCGGGTGTCACATTCTCGATCCGTACCGGCAGCAGGAAGACGCCCACGCCGTCGAACGCCTGGCTGTTGATGGCGATCCGGATGGGCGAGGAGATGTATTTCCCGTTAGGAATCACGGCTTCGAGGTTCTCGATCGTGTAGCTTCCATCAAGCATCATCGGGTAGTTGCTCTGGTGCTTCTGATTGTAGGTATCCACCAGTTCGGGGGCGACGCGAAATTTGACCGTCACATCGCATCCCGGGTTGCGGATTCCGCTCAGGTTGGCGTAGACCATGAGCGACGTGTCGCGTTCGAGCGGGAATGAGAGTGTGTTCTTGGAGGCGTCGTCGAAGGCGTTGACCGTGTAAATACGCGTATAGTTCTCGGGGTTGTCCACGTTCAGGTCGTCCTGAATCGGATTTTCGCAGGCTGCGAAGAGCGTTCCGCAGCAGAGGACAGCCAGGTATTTCGTAAGTTTCATAGTCGTTATTCGTTTTTACGGTTACCATCCGGGATTCTGGACGATCTGCGGATCGCGGTTGATTTCGGACTGGGGAATGGGGAAAAGGTAGAACTCGGGCCGGAACACGCGGGTTTCGAATACGGTTTTCTCGTAGAACGCCTCGTCGGTGAAGCTGTTGCCTGCGTCGACGTTCATGCCGTAGAAGGGTCCTCCGTCGGTCTGGTCGGCGATCAGCCAGCGGCGGGTGTCGAAATAGCGCAGTTGCTCGAAGCAGAGTTCGATGCGGCGTTCCAGGCGGATCTGCTCGCGCATTTGACTCTGGTTGAGATCGCTTTGGACCGGTCCCAGGCCGCCGCGCTCGCGGATTTTGTTCAGGTAGGTTTCGATGTCCGCATTCCCGGGATCGTATTCGTTGAGCGCCTCGACGTAGTTGAGCAGTATCTCGGCGTAACGCATGATGACGAAGGGACGCTTGATGTAGTTGCCGTTCTTGGGATTGGACGAGGGCGAAACGTTTTTGATGGCGATGTATCCCGAACGCGGGAAGTCCCACGTGCCTTTCTTTCCCGATCCTCCGGTGTAGTAGAGCTGGATGCGGGTTTTCTGATCGCCGATCCAGTAGGCGCCGTTGAAGCAGATGTTGACGTAGAAACGCGGTTCACGATTGACGAACATGTTGCGCGTACCGGCGGGAGCGAATACCCAGCCCGATTTGGGGTCGGAGTAGTTCGCCTTCGAATAGCCGCTCTCCTTGTCCGGGGTAATGGCCGTGCCGTCTTTCATGCGGAAAGCGTCGACCAGTTGCTGGGTCGCCCCCATGCTTTCATAGCCGCTGAACTGCCGGGGAGAAGCCGACCGTTCCCAATGTTTGAGGTAGTTGCTGATGCGGACCATCATCACCTCGCTGTTCCAGTTCTCCAGGAAAACGTTGCGGCAGGACAGGTAAGGGTCGAGCGTTCCGTCGGTGTGGTACTCCTTGTAGAGGTCGAAAATTCCCAGGTCGATGACATCTTTTGCAGCCTGGGCGGCCTTGTTCCACTTTTCGGGGTCTTTTCGGGTCGAAAAAAGGTGTTTGCCGTCCGTGTTGACCACGTTGGCGTAGGCCGGGTTGCCGTTGAACTGGTCGCTGGCGGCCAGCAGCAGTACGCGGCTTTTGAGTCCCATGCACATGGCCAGTGTCGCCCGGCCGTAATCCTTGTCGGCCTGCACGGTGAAGTGCAGCGGCAGGCGGTTGTTGTCGATCATGTCGTCCAGTTCGCCGACGATGTAATCCACGCACTCGTCGTAGGAACTGCGCGGCAGGTTCATCTTCACATCGTCGCGGTCAAGGTCGCCCGGAAGGACTTCGTCGCCCAGCAGTACGCACGGACCGTACTGGCGCAGCAGGCAGTAATAGAACCAGGCGCGCAGGAAGCGGGCTTCGTTCTTGTATTGTTCGACGACGATCGGGCCGCGCGTAGGATCGTCGAGCATCTCCTGGTTCGAGCCGATGTGCTGGATGAAGTAGGTTGCCGAGCGGATGCCCCGGTAGTAGTGCGACCAGTACTCGTAGTAGTTCGACGATGCGCTCCAGTTGCCGAGGTTCATCTTGAAGGAGTTGTAATCCTCGCGGTCGTAGGTAACGTCCAGGTCGTCCGAACACGGGTCCCAGGGTACGCCGTCGGTGCGGTGCGACTCGTCGCGGATGTAGCTGTAAACGGTAGCCAGGTATTTCTCGGAGTAGGAGGTGCGCTGGAATACCTGCTCGATGGTGATCCGGTCGTCGGGAACCTGGTCGAAGAAGTCGTCGTTGCAGGCGGTCAGGATGCCGAGGGCGGCCAGTAAAGTGAGTATTGTTTTAAGTTTCATAGCTTGTCGGGGATTTTAGAAGTTGAAATTGATACCCAGGCTGACGGAACCGATGTTGGGGTATTTTGCGCCGCGGCCGTCGCCCAGTTCCACGTCCCACAGTTTGAATTTGCTGAATGTAAGCAGATTGACGCCCTGTATGAAGATGCGCGCATTGTTGATGTGGATGCGTTTCATCCAGCGGTCGGGGAGCGTATAGGAGAGTTCGATGTTTTTCAGACGCAGGTAGCTGGTATTTTTGAGCCACCACGTGCTGGCTTCGTAGTTCATGTTCATGTTACCGATCGAGAGGCGCGGGTAGAAGACATCCTGGCGGGGATTGGCCTCGGTCCAACGGTCGGTGATGTTGCTCAGCAGGTTGCCGCGGCTCGATCCCTGTGCGAAAGGCAGTACGCCTTCGCCGCTGAGGATCGCGTCGACGTGTGCGGCGCCCTGGAACATGGCCGACAGCGAGAGGCCTTTCCAGCCTACGGAGAATCCGAAGCCGTAGACGATTTCGGGGACACTTCCCCAGCCGATGGGCACTTTGTCATATTCGTCGATTTTGCCGTCGCCGTTGATGTCCTTGTAGCGGATGTCGCCCGGGCGCGTGTCGCCGACCTGTACAGGCGCTGCGGCGATCTCCTCCGGACTTTCGAAGAGTCCCAGTGCGATGAGCCCGAACCGCTGGTCGACCTTGTTGCCGATGGTTTTCTGCCAGGGATAGGCCACGGTGCTGTCGTCTTCGAGGACCTTGTTTCGGTTGAACGAGTAGTTATCCATGACGCTCAACGACCAGTCCCGCCACGAATTGGCATAGCTGACCGACATTTCGATACCTTTGTTCTCGACTTTGCCGATGTTGCCGTAGGGGTTGTTGATCATACCGAAATAGGACGGAATGCTTGTGCGGCGCAGGTAAATGCCTTTGCGCGACTCTTTGAAGGCGTCGAATTGCAGGTTGAACTTGTTGTTCAGCAGGCGCATGTCCAGTCCGATGTTGGTTTTGTCGGCGATCTCCCACGTTACGTCGACGGCATATTCGTCGATGGCCGTAGTCCCGTAGGTCTGGTCCATGTTCTTGCCGAACTGGTAACTGGTGTCGTTGGTGTCCTTGACCGTAGCCAGGTAGGCGAAACGGCGTCCGCTGATCTGGCTGTTGCCGACACGACCCCATGTGCCGCGCAGTTTGAGGTACTGGATCACCTCTGTGGCGCCTCTGAAGAAGGGTTCGTTGCTGATTACCCAGCCAAGTCCGACCGACGGAAAGAAGCCGTAACGGTTTTTCGGGGCGAAGTTCTCCGAACCGTTGTATCCGAAGTTGAACTCCCCGAAATAACGGTCGTCGAACGAGTAGGTGAAACGTCCTGCCAGGCCGCGGAAACGGTAGGGCAGCGCCTCTTCGACGTTGGTGGCTTTGGTATTGATTTCGTCGCTCTGATTAAAGAGCATCATGCCCGATACGGTGTGCCTGCCGAAAGTGTTGCGGTAGTTGACTGCGGCTTCCAGATAGATGGCGCGGTTACCCTTTGCACTGAGGCTGTAGGCCAGGTTTTCGGTTCCCTGGCGGGTTTGCTCGTAGAGCAGGTTGCCGTTGGCGTCGCGTCCTGTGGCGTGGTAGGTGTTCGGGGTTTTGGTGAAACGGTTGCTCGTGTAGTTGTAGGTGTCGAACGAGAACATGCCTGAAACCGAGAGCCCTTTGTAAATCTGCTGCGTGATGCGCAGGTTCGAATAAACCTGGCTGCGCCACAGGTTGGCATAGCCCGTTGCGCCGAGCTGTGCCACGGGGTTTATATCGCCGCCCGAGAAGGCGCCGAGCTTGCCGTCGGGGTAGAGCGGCGCGATATAGGTCGGAGGTGTGAAATAGGCCGATTCGAAGATGCTTGCCTGCGAAGATGCCGGATAGTTGGCGTTGGCCAGGTAGCCCTGGATGCCCAGTTTGATTTCGGTGGTGCGGAACGGGTTGAGCGTGAGGTTCGAGGTGACGTTGTAACGGCGGTAGAAGGTGTTCGAGTTGTAGTCGGCCAGTTTCGTGTCCTTGTACATGCCGTTCTCGTCGTAGTAGGCCAGGCCGATGTAGTAGACCGCCTTATCGGAACCGCCCTGCACGTTGACGTTGGCCGAGCGGTTGCGGCTGAAGTTACGCAGGATCTGTTTCATCCAGTCTACGTCGGGATAGAGATAGGGGTCTTCCCCGCGGCGGGTCTTATCAATGATCTCCTGGCTGTATAGTTTGCCGCCGCCGCGGGTGAGCGACGCTTCGTTCGACATCTCCATGTAAGTCGCGCCGTCGGCGAAATCGGTGATCTTGGTCGGTTTGGTGAGGCCTTCGGTATAGCGTACGCTGAATTTGGGGCGTCCTTTCAGGCCGCTTTTGGTATTGATGATAATGACGCCGTTGGCGCCGCGAACGCCGTAAACAGCAGTTGCAGAGGCGTCCTTCAGGATCGAGAAACTCTCGATGTCTTCGGGGTCGACGTTGGAGAACGAGCGGGGAACGCCGTCGACGAGCGTCAGAGGGGCGCTCATGCTGGCTGTCAGCGTTGAGATGCCGCGGATGTAGATGTTCGCGTCGTCGAAGCCCGGTTCACTGGTTCGCTGTACCGAGACCAGACCCGATACGCGGCCCGCAAGGCCTTGTGTGAGGTTGGCGACGGGAACTTTCAGTTCCTTGGTCGCTATGGTCTGCTGCGAGCCGATGACGCTGATCTTTTTCTGCACGCCGTAGCCCACCACCTCCACGGCGTCGAGGATGGCGTCGTTTTGCAGCATAACCACGTCGACGATTTCCTGCCCTGCGACCGAAACGTCCTGCGATTTGTAACCTACATAGCTGAATTCCAGTACTTCGTCGGGATAAACGTCGAGCAGGTATTTGCCGTTGATGTCGGTGGCTGTACCGATGTTCGGACGGGCCTTGATGCGGATCGTGACGCCGATGAGCGGATCGTTGTTCTGGTCCCTGACGACGCCTGTGATGCGTGTGATCTTCCGGGGTGTAGCTGCGGCCGCAGCTACGGAGCGTCCGATGACGATCTGCCTTCCCGAGAGTTTCCAGGTGTTGTCGGTTCCGGCGAACAACTGTTTCAGGACAGCCGAAATGGGCTGATTCGTTACTTTCAGGGTGACTTTGCGGTGGATGTCCAAGATGTTGTCGTAGTAAACGAAGATGTAGTCGCTTTGGCGTTCGATCAGTGTGAGGACCTCCTTGATGGGGCGGTTCTGTACGTTGAGCGTGATGGTTTTCGCCGCCTCTGCCGTTTGTGCACTGACGGGCCGGATGAACCCGATTGTTGCCAGCAAAAACAGGAATGTTATCCGGAATAGGTGGAATAATCCCCCATTATCGGCCTTAAAAAGACCGATTTTACCATTTTTGTTGTACATTTGTAAAGATTTGAAGTTTAAAAGGCTATTTTAGATTTTCAATCGCTCCGGATGTCGTTGAGGGACGACATCCGGTCTTTTTTTGGAGGGATACGGGCTGTTACATAGGCAGGTCAGTTTGGGTTGTTGGTAGTCGGGTTATAGTCGATTCGGAAATTCCCGGATCCGGTGATTTGCAGGTTGATAGGGGCTGTTGCGCTCAAGATTTTCAGCACTTCGGCCGGATCGTCTTTGAGTTCGAGTTTGCCCGAGAGCGTCAGCGCTTCGGCTTCGGGCGTACACTCGATCCGACAATTGTAGTAGCGGGAAAGGCGTTCGAGGATGTTCGACAGCGGGTCGTTGTCGAAGGGCAGGTATCCGTGAATCCAACTGATGTAGCTTTCGGCTTCCACTTCGCGGACCTCCAGCGATTCCGAGGTGTCGAGGATGGCTTGTTGGCCGGGAACGATGCGAATTCCGCGGTCGGATCGTCCGGCAGGGGCTACGCTGACGGAGCCGGAGAGCAGGACGACCTCCTGCGTGCGATCGCGGCCGTAGGAGGATATGTAGAATTTGGTTCCCAAAACGCAGACATCCATTTTGCCTGTGTGTACCGAGAAAGGCCGTTCGGCATCGTGCGCCACTTCCATGTAGATTTCGCCTTCGACGTATATTTCGCGCTTCTGCTTTTCGAATACGACGGGGTAGACCAGCCGTGATCCGGCGTTGATCCAGACGCGGGTTCCGTCGGCGAGCGTCAGCGTCGTCTGCTTGCCGTAGGGAACGACCAGCTGGTTGAACGTCGCAGCCTCTTTTTTGGGAATGGTTTTTTCGGCGTTGTTGATCCGGATGGCGGTCGAATCGTAACGGATTGTCGATTTTTGGGTTTCGAGCAGGAGGGTTTTCTGCTCGGACAGCACCAGTTGCACCTCTTTCTGGGTGAATACGGGGGTGTCGGCCTGCCGGATAAACATTTCGATGTCCGGGACGGTCGACGGTTGCAGTCGGTAGTAACCGACAACGGCCAGCATGACGCAGGCTGCCGCTGCGATGCCGATGCCCAGACGGCGCAGTTGCGGCCGCAGGAAAGACCGGGGTCTGGATGCTTCGGCAATCCGGGCCATGACGTTTTCGAGGGCTTGCCCGGTGTTGAACCGGGTTTCCGCAAGGCGGGCGTTTCCCCAGGCTTTGTAAGCCCGGAGAAAGGCGTCGCGGTTGGCTTCGGATGCTTCGAGCCACTCCTGCAGTTCCCGGCGTTCCGTGTCGGTGAGGGGTGTGCCGTCCAGTTGGCGGGTTATCAGATCTTCGATGATATGTTCGGGTCTCTTCATTCTATCTATATCACGGATGAAAGCGCTGAAACCCTACCTCCTCCGGTGTTTTTTTTCGGACCGCCAGGGTAAACAAAAAGCAGAACCGGTGAGGCTCTGCTTTTTGCGGGTTGCGAAAATAGGCATTGTCAATAGACCCACTCGAAATTGTCGACGTAGAGTATGTTCGACTTGCAGCCTGCCATGAAGTCGCCGTAGGCGCTCGTCGAGCAGGAGATCACGATCTGGTACAATCCGGAGGGTTTGGCCTTCGTGTCGTAGAAGTTGAGCGGAAGCTGTACGTCGATCATCTTGCCGCCGGTCGAACTTTGGTCGATGAAAAGCGAGCCGTAGGCGATGATCGGTCCCTCGTCGACCGAAGTGGTCTCTTCCGGATCCCAGGTCCCGGTGGGGGCTTCCGTGCCCGATCCGACCTCGCGGCGGGTGTTCCAGTCCACGATGGCGACCATGATGCGGGCCTTGTCCCGGTCCCCTTCGTGAATCGGGGCGCCGAAATTCTTGTCGATGTCGGCAATGCCGATATGTTCTGCATAGTATTGCAGTTTCAGCGCCTTGGGACGGGCTTTCCAGGCGTAAGGCTGGCCGAACGACACGACGCCCCGGGTCAGGACGTCCTTCTGGAACAGCCCCGAGAAGAGGTTGCCCGAGGCGAGGACTCCCACGGCGGACGTAGCCTGAAGTTTGGCGCGCGTGCCTCCGTCGAAGGGGGCCTGCGTGCAGAGTCCCCTGGTGAAGGTGTTGTTGCCGCTGCCCCAGAACTCCGCGGTCTTGTTGTTCTGGGTCCAGCAGCTCAGCGAGCTGTCCTCCAGGTCGCCGTTGGGAATCGTGTTGCCCGCGGGGGCCGCATATTCCATCAGCTGGGTCTGCTCGCCCCCGACTGTCAGGCGGAATTCGTAGGTGTGCCCTGCGAAGAGACCCTTGTCCGGCACGAAGTTGTAGACGGCAAGCCCGTGGGGGTTGGTCGACGAGCTCCATTCGGGCGCGAGCGTTGCCGTCAGGATGCCGGCCTCGTAGCTGCTCTCCGCCATTCTCTGCCACTCCGTGGCGCCCTTGATCCGGTATTCCAGCGCGGCGCCGGCCGCATACTCCTCGGCGGAGACGAGAGCAGTGGCCGTGGCCGTATTGTTCCACAGGTCGGTTGCCCGGAGGGCGACCTTCACATTGGTAGGCTCCACGTAAAGCAGCCACCGTTCGGTGATTCCGTGGCAGGTGACGTCTACGAAACGCACCGATTCGAAGCTGCTGCCCGAAAGCTCTTCGAGCGAGGGCGAATAGGTCGTGATGTCGGCGGGGCCGAGTTTGAGTTCCGTGACCTCGATATGTGCCAGATCGGTGTCGCTGGGGACGAGGACCCGGGCGATGCGGTTTTTCTCCTCGATCTCCGTGGCGCCGATCTGCCCCGTCACGCTGAAACGGCGCTCGATGGTCTGTGTGGCGCGGATCGTCCATTCGTAATCCTGGTAGAGCGAAAGCGTGGTGTAGATCGGCGAACGCAGGTCGAACGTGCCGGTCAGCTCCCGGGAGCTGCGGATCTGTTGCAGGACCTCCTCCTTGTCGAGCTGGATGCTGTGGATGACGGCGTCGTAACCCACGGCGTCGATCCGCACGTTGCGGATGTCGGTCGCTTCGTCGAGCGAGAGGGTGACCGTCCGCGACGTGACGTTGTTTTCCGAGACCGAGAAGCCCTGGCCTTCGACGCTCGCGATGCGGAGTTCGACGACCGGATAGGGGATGTCGTTGTGGATGCACGACGCGAGGAGCGCCGCGGCTGCAAGGAGTGCTGTTTTCAGGTATCTGGTCATAATTTATTTCTTTTTCTTGTCCCACAGGTGTACCGTCATGCCGAAGTTGATGGCGGCGACGTTGAGCCTGAAACGCATGTTCGAAGCCTTGCGCGTTCCGATCTTGTTGCCGGCGTCGTCCTTCTGCGTGACGGAGGTGTACTGGATGCCGCCCAGCCCGAACGACAGCGTGGCGCAGACGTTGGGGAAGATATAGACGGCAGCTCCCGGATTAAACGCCAATTTGAGCTGCGTATTGTCGCTGAACGTGGTTTTCATGTTGTCGCTGGCGGTGTCGGGCTGGTAGGAGAGCTTCGACGTTCCGGTCGACAGCGAGAGTTCGAACTCGGCGAACAGTCCGAAACGGCCCTTCGGGTCGAGTCCCGCGTAGGAGCGGTGGAAAATGCCGAACGAGTAGTTGTCGCTGTTGAAATTGACCTTCGGAATGCTGCCCGAGGCGTCGTTGCTTTCGCCCAGGTCGTAGCGTGCGGCATCGAGGTTGCCGTCCATGTGGCGGTAGCCGAAACGCACGCCCAGACAGTTGTTGTCGCGGTAGAAATAGCCGATGAAGGGTTTGACGGAGGCCACCGTGCCGTCGGCGTCGATGCCGTCGAGGATGAGCATGATGTCCGTGTCGTCGCTCGACATCGTGCCGTAGGAGGCCGTCAGACCCATGATCACCTCGCCCTTGTAGGCGAATTTGAGCTTGTTGATTTCGCGGTCGATACGCCGGCGTGTGGGCAGGAATTGTTTTTTGCCGCGGATCGGCGACTGAACTTCCGCGGCCTTGAGTGCCTGCAATTGCTTCTGTCCGTCGGCCGGGACTGCCGCTTTCGAGGCCGGGGCTTCGGCGGCCGGCGCATTTCCGGTTGCCGGGGTTTCTTCTTCGGTGGAGATCGTTCCGGCTGCGGCGGGTGCGATTGCGGCTGCCGGAGCGGCTGTTTCCTTCGGATTCCCGGTTGCGGCGGTTTGCCGCGCCAGCGCGTTGCCGCACGAGATAATTATGATCAGCAGGGTGCAGAGTATGCTTCGTGTCATAGTGTGCCGTTTTTAGAGATAGAAGGCCATGCCGAGGCCGATCGAGAAGATATTGACCTTGAAGTTCATCATGCTCGTGTTGCGTTTGCCCACGGTGACCTGATTGTGAACCTGTTTGGCATGGGTATAGCTGATGCCCATCACGCCCACGTTCACTTCGACGGCCATGTTGTTGGTGGCGAAGGCTACGATGCCCGGCGAAATGCCCAGCGAAAGGGTGTAGCCGGTTTCGTAGGTTCCCTTCACGGGCGAGTCGTTGGCGAAGCGCGCCTGCGTGCCTCCGGCCGCGAGCGACATCTCGTTGAACAGCGCGAAGCGTTTGTTGCGTCCCAGCGGGATGTACTGCCGCCAGATCGCCGCCGCCGAATAGGTCTGCTTGAGCGAGTAGAAATCCCTGGCCACGATGTTCGTGCCCGTCTCCTCGTTGCCGAAATGCAGTTCGGCGTTGTCCAGCTTGAGCAGCGTGCGCGAATAGATGAAGCGTCCTCCGAGGGCCATGTTGTCCCGGAAGGCGTAGGCGATCATCGGGCTGACGCGGAAGGTGTAGCCTTTCGAGTTGATTCCCTCGATGACGAGGAACTGATAGCCTTTGTTGGTATGGGTCGAGTAGGAGGCCGTACCGCCGAAAATCCACTGTCCTTTCGGCACGAACAGGTTGTGCGTGTCGGTAAGTCCGCGCTCCTGGCGCATTTCGTTGATTGTTTTCGGACGCTGGTCGGCTGCCGCCGCAGTTTGGGCGGCGGTTGTTTCCTGTGCGCGCAGCGCCTGCGCCGTGCCCGTGAGGCACAGCGCGAGGGCGAGCGTGCGGATGAATAGCTTGCGCATCTGCTTGCGTTTAGTGATTAGTATACCCATTCGAAATCGTCTACGTACATGACATTGCCCAGACAACCGACCTTGAAGTCGCCGTAGGCGCTCGTCGTACAGGAGATGACGAGTGTATATGCACCCGTAGGTTTGGTCGTTCTGTCGTAATATTCGATCGGAATCTCCACGGTCGTCATCGCGTCGCCTGGTGTGGTTTCGCCGATCAGCAGCGATCCGTAGGCGATGACGGGGCCTTCGGCGGTTTCGGCGGTTTTGGCGGGGTCCCACACGCCTGTCGGCGACCCCATGCCGGCGACAGTCGCGTGACGGCTGTTCCAATCGACGATAACGGCGAAGATACGCGAACGGTCTTGGCCGTCCTGAATGTATTCGTGCTCTTCGGTGACGGTTCCCTTATTGACGGCGCCCACGGTGGCGTGGTATTTGAGCCGCAAGGCCGTCGGACGCGCTGTCCACTGGTAGGGCATTCCGAAACTGGCCGTTCCCGAGAGATTCGCAAAACGGAACGTTGCCGAGAAGAGATTGCCCGCGGCGAGCAGGCCGAACGCCGACTGCGATTCGAGCTTGGCGCAGTAGCTGCCGCCCATGCCGGGTTTGGTCGACTGCGCACACAGTCCCGAAGTTGCGGCATTGCCGCTGCCCCAGAACGTCGTGGATTCCGACGTGCTTTTGCCGAAACAGGGGAGCGATCCGCTTTCCATATCCCCGTCGGGGATGACCTGCCCGGCTGCGGCCTGAAACTCTGCCGAGGAGACGGTTTCGCCATCGAGCGCCGCCCGCGCCTCGTAGCTGTTGCCGGCGAAGACGCCGGTGCCTGCGACGGGGGTGTGGACGGTCAGGCCCGCGGCATTGACCGATTCCTTCCATTGGGCCGTGAACGTGGCCGTATAGATGCCCTCGCCGGCGCTTACGCCCTCGGCGTCGGACCACTCGCCGTCTTTGACGCGCAGTCCGAAGGTCGCCGTCGTGACGTTCGGATCGAGGACCAGCGCGCGCAGCGTGAGGCTGTTCGTCCAGAGGTCGTAATCCGTCTTTTCAATGGGCAGAAGGCCTTGCAGACGGTATTCCGAGATGGCGGTGGCTTCGGCGCCGGCCGAATCCGTGACGCGGATGCTCACCGGATGGCTGCCGCCCGGACGCCCTGCGAAGAAGGCGTCGGAAAGGGTGACCGTCAGGCTCAAGTCGCTCTCCCTGGTCACCTCGACGCCCTCGGTCGTGCCGTTCAGCGCTTCGTAGCTGTCGTCGCCGATGCCGATCACGACGCTCTTTACGGCGGCCATCGTGGTTATCATGTAACGTTTCGGGGCGGTTGTCCCGGGGATGAAATCCTGCGGCTGGTCCATGTCGAAACCGTCGCTTTCGATGCTCGGCTCGGGGCTGAACGGGAACGTGTCGTCGTAGTCGTCGGTCGAGGTGTCCACCTTGACGACGAAGCATTCGATGAAGCCCGGCAGGTCTTTCGAGAACCGGAAGGAGACGCTGTATTTGCCGCCGGTCTGCACGCCTTCGAATCTGGCCTCCCTGACGATGACGCCGCGGTCGGGGTGCGTGCCCTCGAAGCGGGTCGTGAGCGTGGTCGCACCCTCGGGCATGGTGAAGTAGCCCGTGCCGTCGGCCGTGTAGTTCAGCGCCGGGACGCCGCCCTGCTGAACCTGCCCTTCGTCGAACGCGTCGGCGGCGACTACCCACGCATGGAAATTCTCGCCGAAAGCGGCGGAAACCGTGGCGTCGAATTTCACTTCGGCGACGACGTTCTGCCGTTTGCACTCCACTTCGGCTACGGTCGTCTGTCCGGCTGCCACCGTAAAGGTCTTCTCGCCTTTGTAGAAACGTTTGGTGAACGACGCGGGGACGGCTTCTCCCGCATCGACCTCCACGCGGTATTCGCCCGCGAGCAGCTCCAGCCGTGAGGGGAGCGTCTCTGCGGTGTATTGGCGCAGCAGCTCGCCGCTCGCGCGGTAGATGCGTACGGCAAGGCGTTGCAAGGGGTCGTATTCCCCGTCGGCTTCGGCCCGCGTGGCCGAAACCCGCATTTCGAGCGCACCCGTGTCGCCCGTGTCGGCGCTCCCGGCCGTCTCTTTCGAGCAGGCGGCCGTCAGCGCGGCGCAGAACAGCAGGGCGGCGGTAATGTATTTTTTCATAATTCGTCAGCCTTAATTCGCCGGTACGTAATACTTCAGGGTCTTGGTCGTGCTGAGACCGTTGTTCTCCGTCACCGTGAGTATGAAATTGTTGTTGCCGGGGAAGCCTGTCAGCAATTCGGTGAACATCTTGTCGATCTTGAGCCGAATGGACGGTTTGTCCTTGACTGCGTCCTCGATGGGGAATCCGAGGGCTGAAATCGCCTCCCGGACATCTTCGGCCGGATGCATGGTTCCGTTCGTATCTTCGAAGCCTTCGATATTGCAGAGATCGAACCGGGCCGGGATGCCCATCGTGCCGAGTTCCCTGGCGTCGAGGTTGTCGCAGTCGATGGTCACGTCGAGCGATTTGATGCCTGTTTGCGCCGTGATGTCGATCTCCGTGTCGCGGTCTGCGGACGGCGTTTGCGTTTCGTCGATATTGAAATCTACGCCGACAATCGAAGGGCCTTCGTTGGCCGGATCGACCGTGAGCGTCAGCGACGCCCGGGCCGAAAGCCCTTTGGCGTCGGTTATCTCGAAGGCGAATGCGTGCGTGCCCTCGTATGCGGGATAGAGCAGTTTCATGGCTCCTGCGATGTCGAAACTCTTCGAAGTCGCCCCCTTGAGATCGTCGCCCAGCGGGAAGCCGAGGCCTGCGAGAACCGTGTAGGCGGGGTCCGACGCCCCGATTGTGCAGAGGTCGAATTCCGGACCGCCGATTCCGGACACCATGCCGGTCAGCCGGGAGTTGTCCGACGTGATTTTCACCGCGAACGACCCGATGCCGTTGGACGAGGCGAGATTGAATGCGAACGGCCGGGTGTAGTTGCCCTGGGCGTCGAACATCGAGGCCAGAAGCTGGAAGGGTTTCGTGAGGTCGTAGCCCGGACATTCGAGGGTCGGGGCGACGGGAAGTCCGGGTTCGCCGGGGTTGTCGGGATCGTTGACCGGGATTTCGTCGTCCTCCATGAAGTCGTTGACGTCGATGTCTAGTTTGATGTCTCCCTTGTCCGAGTAGGTGATCACGATCGAGAGCTTGCGCCATTGTCCGGCCTTGACGCCCGAGATGCTCTTGTTGATCCGGACGGGTGCGTCGGGCGTATCGGCGAAAGCCCCTTCGAGGTGCAATTTGAGCGTGTTGGTCTCGCCCTGCGGCATGAAGTAGGCCGCGCGGGTTTCATCCTTCAGGAAGGTCATCGTCGTTTCGCCCAGCGTGACGGTCGACTTGGTGTCGGCGGTGAGCTGGTCGGCGAGGTCTTTCGAACACATCAGCGTCACCTTGATGTTGTTCAGCGTGCAGACGACCTCGTCGATGGGCGTGGTTTGGTTCTTCTCGATGACGAACTCCTGCGAACCGAAATAGATGGGGTGTTCCCATTCGGCTGCCGGCGTCGTGGCGGCCTCTTCCGAACGGACCTCCATCGTGTAGCCGCCCACCGGAAGCTCCAGCCTGCCTGCCTCGCCGATCGAGGCCTTCAGATCGCCGTAAGTCTCCTGGAGCGCCAGCTTGCCCGTTGCGTCGCGAATTTCGATGATGAATGTGTCGACGTCGGGCTGCGCCTCGTCGGTGCGCGTCTGGGGCTTCGCCGTCTCGTCTGACGTGTCGTCGGGGCGGGTTTCGGTATCGGTGTCGACCACGACGCGCATGCTCATGTCCGCCAGCGTCAGGTAGCCTTTGGCGTTGGGATCGGGCGGAGTGCCCGGCTCGTTGTTCTTATAGGCGGGATCTTCGTTCACACAGCCGGTCGCGAGCAGCGCCGTCGCTGCCGCAGCCGTCAGAATCTTGGTAAAGGTTTTCATATCTCGGTGTTTTTATTTGCGTTATTCGATGGCCTCGTCGTTGAGTTCCACGTCGAGTTCCACGGTCTCGGTGTATCCTTCGCCGAGGGTGACGGTCAGCGTCGCGCTGCCGGCCTTCTTGGCGTCGAGCGTGAAGATGTGGCGCGTGGCTGGGCGTGCCGCTTCGAGCGGCTCGGGGGTGAAGGTGTAGAGCGGACCCTCCGACGTGCCGTCCTGGCTTTGGCCCCGGGCCGTACCCTTCAAGGTGAGCGGCTTTCCGGCCTGCACCCAGACGGCTTCCGCTTCGGTCGCGTCGCAGGGACGGAACGTGAAGATGCTGCCCGCTCCGGTCGTCACGGTGAACTCCGCGTTGTTGTAGTATTTTTTGAACGACTCGGTGGCGCGCACGAGGGTCTGCGCATTGCCGATCGTCGCCGTGATCTGCGCGGTGCTGGTGCGGCGCGCCGCGACCTCCACTTCGGTCGCGCCTGCGTAGTAGGGTTTGTCCGCGCCTTCGGCTTCGGGATCGCCGTAGGTGACCGTGATCGCGTAGCGGCCTTCGGGGAAGGTGTAGGCGGTCTCCTCGGCGTTATACGCCGCGACCGTCGCCCAGCTTTTGTCGAAATTTTCACCCCGGATGCGGAGCGTGAAATCTTTGCCGTCGGGTTTCGCCGCAGCGCGGGTCGCGCCCTGAACCGCGGCCATCGCCGCAGCGGCATCAATCGTGGCGTCGGCCTCGCAGGCGATGCGGATGGTTCCGCAGCCCTCTCCGGCCGGGGTCTCTTTCTTTTCGGAGCATCCTCCGGCCATGACAGCCGCCGATGCAAGCAGGTAAAGCAGTTTTCTCATGGCGGTTATTCGTTGACGATGGATACTTTGATGTTGTCGAGGTAGAGGTAGTGATTGCCGTTGGCACCGAATATTCCCCTCCAGGACGATACGTTGCCGATACGGTTGACATTCACCTTCCATGAGATTCTGTGGGCGCTGTTAAAGTCGGCCAGGAATGTTTTGGTGTTCCAATTCGAAAGCGGGGTATTCCACGATTTGTCGGTTTCGAGGGCTATGTCTTCCGCTTCGACGGGGTTTTCAAGATTGTCTCCGCCGTTGGGCTGGCCCGAATTGGCCGTGTAGCCGTAATTGAACGTAGGATTGCCGTATGTTCCGCCCTTATTCTTGTTACTGTCCATCATCCAGGAGTCCTGTCCTCCGACGTAATCGAATGAAACCCGGACTCTGACTGTTTTGCCGGATTTGATACCGCTGACGGGCGGCGAGTCGATACGTCCCGGGTAGCGGGCATACGATGAAGCCTTGCCGACTCCTCCGCCTTCGAACCGGCAGGAGCTTCGGATACATTTCCCGGTTTCCCCGCCCACACGGGCCGCCGTCCATCCGATGGCGCCCTTGTCGGACAGCAGGTGCGCATCCTTGTTTCCGGCGCTGCTGCTGCTTGTTCCCGTTCCGACGTTGCAGTCGTAGTCGAACTGGATGATATTGCTGAAATCCTCCGCCAGCAGGTAGGGGACGCTGAACGTGATGTCGTTGTTGCCGAATTCGGTGATCTGCGGCATCGTCAGCGTGTTTGATACGACAGCGCTTTCCGATTCGTACTGTACCGTGACGGCTTTTCCCGAGAGGTTGTCGGTCCACGAGGGTTTGAGCACCATCGTGTATTTGCCTTCGGCGTCGGGCGTGAACTGGCAGATGTTCGTGCCGTTGTCGAACAGCGAGCCTTCGGGGGCGGTGAGGGTGATCTTTCCGACCGCCTCGCCCAGCGTCGCCGTACCCTTGTCCGCAGGCAGCGAGAAGTTCAGACGCGTGTAATAGCGGCCGATGGCGGGAATGTGGTAGGCGATCGGGGTGGTGTGGCCTTCGGAGAAGTGTTTGCCGGGGATGTCGCGCGGCTCGGATTCCCCGGCTTCGCAGATCGCGGTGATGGTCACCGGCTGCTCGGCGGTGAGTTCCACCGGTGCGATGACGGCGAAGACCACGTCGTCCGCACCCTTCGGAGTGTCGAAACGCAGCGTCAGCGTGTTGTTGCCGTCGGTGAGCGTCGGCGCGGCATCGGGATCGGCGGCATCGACCGTCATGCGCCCCGTGACGGGCTGCGGAAATGCCAGCGTGATCTCCGAGACCTTTTCGCCCAGATCGTTTTTCGGAATGCGTATTTTCAGCACGTGAACTTTGTGGCGGAACTGGAACTGCACCGTCTCGCCGGTGTCGTTCTTCTCCAGAGCCGGGGCCTTGACCGGATCGGCCACCATCACGTCCCAGTCGCCGTTGAAGCCGCCGTCCTGCACGTCAGGGATCAGGTAGGTGGCCTGCGTGCCGTCGCTTTCGGGCGGAACGGGCGACACGGCATAATAGGTGTAGGTGTCCGCGGGCATTTGCGGGATGTCTCCCCTGAACTTGGCCGTGTTGTAGTCGGTGTTGTAGTGGTAGAGTTTGAAAGCCTGTTTGCTGAAGACGGTCTCGGATCGGGAGTTGACGGCCCAAAGTGCGATCTGGTCGTCGGAAGCCCATTTGACCGACACGCCGTCTTCGCCGAGCTGGGTGCGGGACTTGTCTTCGGATTCGATGTCGATCTTCGGACCGGAGCCTACCGATACGCTGATTGTTTCGGTCGCGGGCCGGGTGTCCGCATCCGAAGAATCGGAGCATGCCCCGAAGACCAGAGGCAGCGCGAGCAAAATAATCCGGAAATTAATTCGCATAGAATAGATTCTTTTATCTGTAATTTGTACAAAAATAGGTACAGGTTCCCGTTCGCGGAAATAAATTCAACGAACGCCGGATTTTTCATCACGAACAGCCTCCTTTTTGTCCTCACGGATGCTCCTTTCCGGCGGTGCGGAGCGCAAAAAACCTCCCTGTCTCGGACAGGGAGGTTTTGCTTTCACCGGAGCGCGGTTCCGGTCCGGGCGGCCCTCGTTCGCTGTCGGGTCGGCTATTTTACGTACTTGTCGAGCCAGCCGAAGAATTCGCGGTTCCAGACCAGCGAGTTCTGGGGCTTGAAGACCTGATGCGCCTCGTTTTCGAACGCCACGAGCCGCGCCGGAATGCCCAGCGTGCGGGCCGCCGTGAAGGCTTCGAGCGACTGGGTGTAGGGGATGCGGAAATCCTTCTCGCCGGTGATGATCAGGATCGGCGTGTCCCATTTCGAGACGAACTTGTGCGGCGAGTTGGCGTAGGAACGCTGCGCCGTGGCGTTCGCCGTGTCCCAGTAGGGGCCTCCGTAGTCGTTGTTGACGAAGAACAGCTCCTCGGTTTCGCCATACATCGAGTCGAAATCGAAGATGCCGCAGTGGGAGATGAAGGCTTTGAAACGCTTCTCGTGGCATCCGGCGAGGAAATAGACCGAATAGCCGCCGTACGACGCCCCGACGCAGCCCATGCGCTCCCGGTCGGCCCACGGTTCGCGGGCCACGTCGTCTATGGCCGAGAGGTAGTCGCGGATGTTCTGGCCCGAGTAGTCGCCCGAAATCTGGTCGAGCCACTCCTGTCCGAACGAGGGCAGGCCGCGGCGGTTCGGCGCGACGACGATATATCCCTGTGCGGCCATCAGCTGAAAATTCCAGCGGTAGCTCCAGAACTGCGATACGACGCTCTGCGGGCCGCCCTGGCAGTAGAGCAGCACCGGATATTTTTGCGACGGGTCGAAATCGGGCGGCAGGATCACCCACGTCAGCATCTGCTTGCCGTCGGTGGTCTTGACCCAGCGTTTCTGCACCTCGCCCATCCTGATATTGTCGTAGACCGATTTGTTGATGGCCGAGATTTGCGCCAAAGAGCCGTCCTCCGGATTTATCTCGAAGAACTCCGTGGCCATCGAGATCGTGCACATCTCGGCGGCGATCCGCTCCCCGGCCATCGTGAAGGCGTTGATGTCGTGGTCGCCGCGGGTGATGACCTCCACCTCGCCGACCGACGGCGCGACGCGGCAGATCTGGTGCGTCGCCTCGATCGGGGCGATGAAATAGATCAGGTCGTTGCCGCTCCAGACGACGTTCTGGGCGTTGTAGTCGAAGTCGGCGGTGAGGTCCTGCATTTCGGCGGTGTGGCAGTCGTAGACGAACAGGCGGGCCTTGTCCGACTCGTTGCCTGCGCGGCGCTGCGAGAGGAAGGCGATCTTCGAATCATCGGGCGACCAGACGGGATATTTGTCGTAGCCGACCATGGCCGCCTGATCGTTGACGGGTTTGCCGGTATTGAAGTTGGTGGGCTTGCAGATGTTTTGCGTCGCGCCGCTTTCGAGGTCGTAGACGAAGATGTCCGAATCGGTCGACACGGCGTAGGCGGTGCCCGTCAGCGGTTTGCAGGTGTAGGCCAGCATCGTCCCGGCGTTGTTCCAGGCGATCTCGGCCATGTCGAAATAGGGCGCCAGCGGGGCGTCCCACTGCGCGTCGGGCATGATGTCCCTGCCGCCCGTCACGACTCCCTTGCCCAGCTCGCCGACGAAGATGTGGCGGTATTCGCCCTCGTCCCAGTAGTCCCAGTGGCGGGCCATCAGGTCGTCGTAGATGCGGGCTTTCGATTTGTCCATGTCCTTGTAGATGTCCGACGAACGGCGGTCGGCCGTCCGCACGGTCTGCACCCACCAGATGTGCTTTCCGTCGGGGCTTACGCCGAAGCCCTCCACGTCGGGAACGCCCTCGCCGTCGCCGCTGCCCGTGATCTGCGTCGCGTCGCCGCCCGAGGCGTTCATCCGCCACACCTGCATCGAACCGCCGCGGTCCGAGAGGAAATAGATGTGCCGTCCGTCGGCGCTCCACTTCGGCGAGAGGCTGTTCGACGTGAAGTCCGTCAGGCATGTCACGGCCTTCGAGTCCATGTCCTCGACCCGGATCGTCGTCACGCCGCGGTTCTCGGCCATGTTGTAGTCGGTCTGCTGGTAGAGGAGCGTCCGGCCGTCGGGCGAGAGCGACGAGCCGCCCGCGCGGCTCATCTTCCACATCACCTCGGGGGTGAGGCGTCCGGCGGCGATCTCTTCGGCCGTCAGCGCATTGTCGATCTTCAGAGGCTCGGGACGCTTGTCGCATCCGCCGAGGCCCATAGCTGCAATAGCCGTCATCAGGAGAATTTTTTTCATTTTTTGAGGTTTCTTACGTATATTTGTTCACAAATTTCCGATGAAAAGATGAACCGTACCGTTTATTTCGCCGACAGGGCCGTGGCGTTCACGGCCGAAGCTCCCGGCGGGGCGTGGTACGCCGTTGCGGCCGAAGCCTGCGGCGGCATATCACGGGCCAAGATACTGAATTTTCTCGAATCGCACAACTCCGTGGCCGTCGTTTCGGACGATCCCGACAGGGCTTTCGCGGCCTTTGCTGCGGAGTTCACGCCGGTCGAGGCGGCGGGCGGCGTGGTGGTGAACGACTGCGGCGAGTGGCTGATGATCCACCGCAACGGCCGCTGGGACCTGCCCAAAGGGCATCTGGAGTGCGGGGAGCGCATCGAGGAGTGCGCTGCGCGTGAGGTCGAAGAGGAGACGGGCGTGGCGGCTCGGGTCGTGCGGCCGCTGTGCGAGACGCTGCACGCCTACTATTTTCCGAAAACTGCGCGCTGGGAACTGAAACGGACCCACTGGTACGAACTGCATGCGTCCGGGTGCGCCGGTCTGACGCCCCAGACCGAGGAGGGGATCGACTCCGCGGTGTGGTGTGCGCCCCGCGAGGTGGCAGACAATCTGCGCGACGCTTTCCCGACGATCCGCTGCGTGGCGGCGGCTATGGGCCGAAATTAGGCGTTTGCGGCCTGCTCTGTGAGCCGTCGGCGCGCGGCCTCCCGGTATTTGCGCGAAATCTCGATGGTCATTCCGCCGATCTCCACGTGTGCCGGGCAGCAGCGGTCGATGCGCGCCGTGTTGACGATGAACGAGCGGTGGATGCGCAGGAAACGGCTGTCCAACTGTGTCTCCCATTGCGAAATGCGGGTTTTGGTGCGGTAGGCGAGGCCCCCGGCGGTGTGAATCCACACTTCGCTGTCGTTCGATTCGACGTAGCTGATTTCCGCGGGGTCGAGCGTGATTTTGCGGCGGTCGGAGACGAAACTGATCGAACGGGCGTAGGGACAGCGGCGTTCGAGGTGTTTTTCGAGAGCTATTTCCGGAGCGATGAGGGCCGTCAGGACCAGCAGGATGAAGGGCGGGTTGAGCAGCAGCCCCGGCATTCCGCCTTCGCCGGCGCCGAGCACCACCGCATGGCCCAGCATCAGCGAGAGGTATTCGATGCCGAGGATCGCCAGCGCAAGGTAGACGGTGTCGAGGATTCCCTGCCGCCGGTTTTCGAACGACAGCTGCGGCACGAAGTAACGCGCCGTGAGCATTCCGGGCAGGAACAGCACTCCGAGCAGGAGGGCGTCGGCGAAGAGATACCCCAACCCCACGAGGACAAAGGCGATGACGAGCGTGGCCGTGAGCCACCAGACGACGGGCAGAAACTGTTTCATGCGGAATTTCCGTTTTTACAAATATAGGTAAAATCAGTCTCCGGTGTCCCCGCCCGGCCCCGCAAAAAACGCTCCCGGGGCCGATCGGCGGGATTCGACGGCGTAAGAGCGGGATTCGACGGGCGGTTTTTTTGTGGTTTCGGCCTGCGGCAGCCTATCTTTGCCAGACGGGAATGGTTCCGCGATGACTTAAAACTTTTGCGTTATGTTCGATTTGTTTCTTCAGGGCGGGACATGGATCATGTCGATCCTGACCGTGGAATTGATTTGTCTGTTGTTTGCCGCGTGGAAAGCCCCGGCATGGGTCAGGGAGATCGGCCTGCTGGTGTTGGTGACCGACCTGATCTGGCAGTTGAAAGGGATGTTCAATGCCGCTGAAGTCGTGCAGCAGGTAGGCGACGTTCCTTTGACGCTGGTTGCCGGCGGCTTGAAGGTATCATTCATATCGCTGATTTACGCCCTGCTGATCTATGCCGCCTCGCTGGTGATCCGCATGTTGCAGAAGCCGCGGATATAGCCCGGTTAGGAACCGGGGCGTATGGGCGGAAGATGGCCGCCGGGCTTCCGGTCCGGTTCTGCGCCCTTTCCGGTTTCTGAACGGATCGCGCCCGGTTATAAAACGGGCGCGATTTAACCTTTGCCGAGCAGTTTCTGCTGCGTGTCGTACGCCTCGGCGATCAGTTCGGGCGGGTAGTCGTACAGCTCCAGAATGCGGATGGCGTTGCGCGTGGTGAGGGGACCGGTGTGCAGGCAGTAGTCGAATACCAGCCGCCCGTTGGCCACCTCTTCACGGAAGTGGTGCAGTTCGTAGCCGTCGCCGCGCAGCAGTTCGGCCAGTTCGATGTCGTGCGTGGCGGCCAGCACGATGTGCGGTCCTCGGTTGAGGCGCGCCAGCACGGCTTTCCCGGCCGCGATACGTTCGGTGGTGTTCGTGCCCTTGAACAGTTCGTCGAGCACGAAGAGGCACGCCGCGGGCCGGTCCGCGTCTTCGAGCAGCCGCTTGACGGTGAGCACCTCCTGCAAATAGTAGCTCGTCCCTTCGGTGATGTCGTCCGAAATGCGGATCGACGAGTGGAGCCGCATGTAGGGCGCCGTGAACCACTCCGCAAAACAGGTGCAGAGGGTCTCGCCCAACAGGGCGTTGAGCATCACCGTCCGGATGAAGGTGGTTTTGCCCGACATGTTCGACCCGGTGAGCAGCAGCCCCGTGCCGTCGAGCGTCAGGGTGTTCGCTGTGCAGCCCTCGATCAAAGGATGCACGACCTGCACGGCTTCGAGGTATTTGCCGTCGGTGAACGTCGGGCGGCAGGTCTTCGCGGCGCGGCGCAGGCGCATGACCGAGATGGCCGCGTCGGTCCGGCCGATGAAGCGGAACACGTCGTGGATGGCGTCGCGGTGAGTCGCGATGCTGCCGGTGAAGCGGTGGAAAAGAATCACCTCGATGTTGAACGCGATCTTCACCAGCTCGAATGCCAGCCATCCGACGGCCGCCAGTTCGTTGCCTCCGTCGCCCTGCGTGCCGACGATGCGGCTGCGGTGCTCGACCTCGGCGACCCGGCGGATCGGCCGTGCGGCTTCGTCCGAGCCGGGAACCCCCTCTGCCGCAAGGTGCCGCGCGGTTTTCAGGGCCGTGGAAAGCTGCTTTACGGCCGATGTGTAGAGGGAGATGTTGATTTTGTTGCTGTAATGAATATACATGTTGACCGCGTAGATCGCCACGAAGAGCAGCAACAGCGCCGGATAAAACGGCGCGAGAAGCAGCGAGGCCGCGGCCGCAGCGGTCAGCGCGTAGATCAGTCCGATGCGGCGGACCCGGACCGGGGTGTCGAAGATCAGCCGGCAGAGGTCGTAGGCGTCGTCGCCCGCGAGGCGTGCAAGGTGTCCGGCGCACCGTTGCGTCAGCTCGTCGTCGTTTTCGAAAGCACCGACCCGGCGGTCGAAATCCGCGGCGTCCTCCTCGCCCCGCAGCGTCCGCAGCCGGGCGTATAGGTATTGCTGGCCGACACGTGAGGTCGTGCGGTCGATCTTTTCGAACACGGCGTTCAGGTCGAGGTCGGCCGTCGTCTCGGCGTCGACGGTCTGAAAGACTCCCTCTTCGGCCGGGCAGTTGTAGAAATAACTGCCGATCGGATCGAAGTCATATGCCGCAGACTCCCCTCCGGGACCTCCGGAAGGCTTGAACAGCGAAGCGATGTAGTCGGTCGGTCTCATGTCTGCGGTTGTCTTCTGAAAATTTTTACGCTGCGGAAGCGGCGGTCGGGGTCGGAGGCCGTGTCATCCTGCGATTGCTTTTTTAACAGGCGTCTTGCGCTGCGAGTGCAATGGTCGGGATCGGAGGCCTGTCGGCCTGGGGTCGCCCCTGAAGCAGGCGTCCTACGCCTGCGCCTGCATCGCGCGGGCGATGCCTTCGGCGATCTGGTCGATGGCGCCCTGGAGCTTGCCGCCGATCATCATTTTCATCATCATGTTCAGCTCGATGTGCAGCACCAGCCGCATGCGGGTGTCGGTGTCGGAGACTTTGTGGAGCTGAATCCAGAAGGCGAAATCCATCGGGATTCCCCCGTCGTCGCCCACGATCTTGACGTGGCGCGGTTCGATGCGCTCCTCCATGCGGAGACGGACGGTGAAGCCTTTGGCCTTGAACGAACAGGTCTCCTCGGTGGCCTGCCACTCCTCGACGCGGTCGGCGACGGCCGGGGTGAGGTTGTCGAAGCGGCTGATGACGGCGTAAATCTGTTCGGCGGGACGTAAAATCCGGTGTTGTTTCGAAATGTATTCCTGCATATTGCGCGTTGAAAATTATAAGTTGAAAGTTTTGCGGGCCCGGATCATTCCGCCGGCTGCGGGGCGGCCCAGAAACGGTCGGCGTCGGAGGTCCGGACGGTGGATTCATCCAGCGAGAATCCCTCGAACCCCGGGGGCAGCAGGGCGATGGCGCGGCCTTCGTATCCGACCTCCTTGTCGTATCCGGTCTGCTCCCAACAAATGAACCAGTAGAGGTTCTTGGCCCAGTAGGAGAGGTAATTCTCCGGGTCGCGTGTCCCGAGAAGCCGGTGTACGGTCATCGGCTCTCCGGCGACGGTGCGCTGCCGCATCTCTTCGAGTGAGAGCGCTTCGCCTTCGGGCGAGGCGACGTAGGATTGCATGTCCGAGTCTATCATCGCCCATTTCTCGCATTCGGGCAGCCAAACGAGGTTGACCACGTGGCAGTCCCGATCGAGCGAGTCGGCCGGAAGGCACGTCACGAAGCGGTTGACGATCCCTTGCGAGAGCAGCAGCTCGTGGAGCAGAATCGAGTGCAGGCGGCAGTTGAAAGCCGGTTCTACGGTACGGGTATACTCCCACAGTCCGATTGCGTTGCGCGTTTCGGGGTGGACTTTCTGATTGGCGTGGGGAATGTTCCGGGCGACGAACTGCGCCAGCGCGCGGGCGTTGTCCCAGGTCGTCGCGGCGGGATTCACGAGGGTGTCGAGCCGGAAGTATTCGCGGATTTCACGGGCGCGGACGGTGTCCTGTTTATAGGTGAAGCGATACTGCACGGTGTCGGCGGCGTAAGGGCCTGCGGCGCGGAGCAGCTCCACGCGCTGCTGTTTTTCGAGACCGGTCAGATAATCAATGGCCTGTTCGCGGAAGACGAAACGGGCCAGCAGAAAGATTGCCAGCAGCAGGCCGATGAGCGAAAGCAGAGCGATGCCTGCGATTTTGAAGAGTTTTTTCATGGGCGGCGATTATGTCCGCTGCAAAGATAGGGATTTTTCCGGTGGCGGCAAACGAACGGGACGAACCTTTGCGGGGTTCATCCCGGGATGCGGTTGCGAAGCGGCAGGGGCCTTGCGGAAACGGGGGCGGCGATATGGAGGGGGGGGGCTGCGCGCGGACAGCCCCCGACGGCGTGATCCGGGTTGGCGGTCTTTGAATCCGGCCGGCTCTGAATCCGGCTTTTCAAGCCGGCGGTCAGTCGATCTCGAAGGTGCGTGCCGTGTCGCTGTCTACGGTGATGCGCACCGTCATCGTGTTGTCGGGCAGCAGCTGTTCGATCTTCTCGGGCCACTCCACCAGACACAGGTCTCCCGAGTAGAAATACTCCTCGTAACCGAAGTCGAAGGCTTCCCGCAGGTCGTTGATGCGGTAGAAATCGAAGTGGTGGATGCGTCGGTTGCCCTCGCCCTTGTATTGGTTGACGATGGCGAACGTGGGGCTGGTCACGGTGTCGGCGGCCCCGAGTTCTGCGGCGATTTCACGGATGAGCGTAGTTTTGCCCGCGCCCATCTCGCCGCGGAAGGCGACCACCGTACGGCGGCCCAGCGAGCCGATGATCGCCCCGGCGACCTGCGGAAGCTCGTCCTGCGAGGTGATGTGAATGGTTTTCATCTATTGTTTTGGCTTTAGAACGATATACGGTACGATCATCTCCTCCATCGAAATTCCGCCGTGCTGGAACGTGTTGCGGTAGTAGCGGATGTGGCGGTTCGCGTCGTTGTTGTAGACGAGGAAATCGGTGTTGTAGGCGAAGATGTAGCTCGACGTGAGGTTGCTCGACGGCAGCTGCACGTCCTCGGGTTTCAGGATTTCGTAGACTTCGCGGGAGTTGTACGCGAGGTTGCGGCCCGTCTTGTAGCGCAGGTTGGCCGAGGTCTCGCGGTCGCCGGTCACCTTCACCGGGTTGTCCACGCGGATCGTGCCGTGGTCCGAGGTGATGACGACGGTGTGTCCCCGCTCGGAGAGGAGCTTGAGGATGGTGTAAAGGTCCGAGTGCTCGAACCACGAGCGCGTCAGCGAGCGGAACGCCGCGTCGTCCTCCGTGAGTTCGCGGATGATGTCGGTCTCGGTACGTGCGTGCGAAAGGATGTCGAGGAAGTTGTAGACGATGACCGAGAAATCGGCGTCGTAGACCTTCTGGATGTTGTCCACCAGCTTGCGCCCCTGCTCCGGGCGCACCAGCTTGTCGAACGAGAACTTCCAGTTCTTGCCGTTCTGGCTCATCAGCCGCTTCAGAAACTCCTCCTCGTACTGGTTCTTGCCGCCCTCCTCGTTGTCGTTGAGCCACTTGTTGGGCATCAGACGGTCGATGGCCAGCGGCATCAGCCCCGCGAAGACGGCGTTGCGGGCGTACTGCGTGGCGGTGGGGAGGATGGCGCAGTAAAAGTCGTCCTGCGCCACGTCGTACCAGCCCCGCAGCAGCGACGAAATCGACCGCCACTGGTCGTAGCGGAAGTTGTCGATCAGCAGCAGCGTGGTCTTGGGGTTCTCGTCGACGACGGGGAAGATGTTGGTGCGCATGAGCGTGTGCGACATCACGGGGGTGTCGTCCGAGCGCTTGTTGATCCAGTTGTAGTAGTTGCGGCGCACGAACTTGCAGAACTCCTGATTGGCCTCGCTTTTCTGGTAGGTCAGCACCTCCTTGATGCTCTGGTCGGTGGATTCCGCCAGTTCGACCTCCCATGCGGTGAGCTTGCGGTAGAGCGCGCACCAGTCCTGGAACGTGTCGGCCATCTGGAGCGAGGACGAGATGCGGCCGAACTCCGAACGGTAGTCGGCGGTGGTCTGCTCGGTCACCAGCTGTTGCTGGTGCACGTTCTTCTTGATCGAGAGCAGCACCTGGTTGGGGTTGACGGGCTTGATGAGGTAGTCGGCGATCTTCGACCCCACGGCCTTGTCCATGATGTTCTCCTCCTCGCTCTTGGTGACCATGATCACGGGCGTCGTGGGGCGCACCTCCTTGATCTTGGGAAGGGTTTCGAGTCCCGTCATGCCGGGCATCATTTCGTCGAGGATGATCAGGTCGTAGGCTCCTTCGGAAGCCATGTCGATCGCGTCGTATCCGTTGTTGCAGGTGTCCACTTCATAGCCCTTCTGCTGGAGGAACAGCACGTGGGGTTTCAGCAGTTCGACTTCGTCGTCGACCCAGAGTATTTTGACCATACCGTTATCGGATTTAGAATTTGCAAAATTAATGTTTTTATCATCAAACGCAAAAACCCCGCGGTTTATTGGCCCGGCTGCCGATTAAATGCTACCTTTACTCCGAAAAAAACAAAATAACGGTCATTGTGCTTAAAACAGAAAAATCCCGTATCGACGCGGTGGATGCTTTGCGCGGCTTTGCCGTGATGGCGATCCTGCTCGTACACAGCCTCGAACATTTTATCTTTCCGGTTTATCCGGCTTCGTCGCCTGCGTGGCTCGCGGCCCTCGACGAAGGTGTCTTTGCGGTCGTGTTCGCGCTTTTCGCAGGCAAGGCCTATGCGATCTTCGCGCTGCTTTTCGGCTTCACCTTCCATCTGCAATACGCCTCCCGGCAGAGCCGCGGCGAAGACTTCGGAGGCCGCTTTCTCTGGCGGCTGCTGTTGCTGGTGGGGTTCGCCACGCTCAACGCCGCCTTTTTTCCCGCGGGGGATGTGCTGCTGCTGTTCAGCCTCGTGGGCGTGGTGCTGTTCGCCGTCCGGCGTCTGAACGACCGGACCGTGCTGGCGCTGGCCCTGCTGTTTCTCGTGCAGCCCGTCGAATGGTACCATTGCTTCCGTGCGCTGGCCGACCCGGGTTTCGCTCCGCCCGATCTGGGCGTCGGAGCCATGTACGGCGAGGTTGCGGCCTATACGAAAGCCGGGGATTTCTGGCAGTTCGTCGCCGGGAACGTCACGCTCGGGCAGAAGGCGAGTCTGCTGTGGGCCGTCAATGCCGGACGGTACAGCCAGACGGCGGGCCTTTTCCTGCTGGGTCTGCTGCTCGGCCGTCGAGGGCTTTTCTCGGATTCGGCGGACAATGCGCGCTTCTGGGTGCGGACGCTGATCGTCGGGGCCGTTGCCTTCGTGCCGCTCCAGGCCCTGCACGGGCTTTTCGGCGAAGCGACGGCGGCCCGCATGGCTGCGACCGTGCTCGACATGTGGCAGAAACTTGCCTTCACGGCGGTGCTTGCGGCTTCGTTCGTGCTGCTCTACCGCACGGCCCGTTTCCGCCGGGTGACCGACGGCCTGCGCTTCTACGGGCGGATGAGCCTTACCAATTATATCGCGCAGTCCGTCGTCGGCGCCCTGATCTTTTTCCCGTTCGGACTCGGTCTCGCCTCCCGGTGCGGATATGCGCTGAGCCTGGTGATCGGCGTTGCGGTCTTCGTTTTGCAGGCGGCTTTTTGCCGTTGGTGGCTGCGCGGCCACCGGCAGGGACCGCTGGAAAGTCTCTGGCACCGTCTGACGTGGCTGGGCGCGAAGTGATGCGTAACGTATTGTTTCGCAGCTTTTTGCCGATTGTCGGGGCGGAAGAGGCGCAGTGCGGAATAAATAACTGATATAGAATATTTTAATTTTGGCCCGGGTTTTGCCCGATATTTGTTATCGTGTTGTGAACGTGCAGACTACACTGCCGCGGGAAAAAAGTGAAAAAAAATTGCCGATTATTGGCGGATATGTAAATAAAGCGTATATTTGCACTCCGAATCATTTTGGATGAACTTAATTTTAAATACTATATAAACATGACAAAGGCAGATATCGTAAGCGAAATCGCTAAAAGCACCGGCGTTGAGAAGGTGCAGGTGCAGGCTATCGTCGAGGCTTTCATGGAGAGCATCAAGACGTCGCTCACCCAAAAAAATAACGTGTATCTCCGTGGTTTCGGCAGCTTCATCGTGAAGAAGCGCGCCAAGAAGGTTGCCCGCAACATCTCGAAGAACACGACGATCACCATTCCCGAACACAACATCCCCGCTTTCAAGCCCGCAAAGAGCTTCGCAGCGAAGGTGAAATAACGGATAATAAGAACCTCTTAAAATTTAAGGACTATGCCAAACGGAAAGAAGCATAAGCGTCACAAGATGGCTACCCACAAGCGGAAAAAACGTCTTCGTAAGAACCGTCACAAGAAAAAGTAGGGTAGCACCTTTGTGCTAACGATAGATAAAGCTAAAGGGGCCAAAGGGTTCTTTTAGCTTTACCTATTTTCGGGTTTCCGATTTTTCGGGCGGTTTTTCCGCCTTTTTCGCGGGTTTTCCGGACGCCGGGCCCCGCGTTCCGCCGGACGTTTCCGGCATCCATTTTTCCCTTTGGAGTTCGCCGCCACTTCACAGCAAAACGCGGCTTCAGTACTAATTTCAGCCATACCGCGCCCGGTTTCCCGGAGCGCGACACACGATAGATGAACAGAGAATTAATCGTAAACGTAACCCCGACCGAGATATCAATCGCCATGTGCGAGGACAAGGTGCTCGTCGAACTGAACAAGGAGCAGTGCCAGACGGGCTTCGCCGTGGGGGACATCTACCTCGGGAAGGTGCGCAAGATCATGCCGGGACTGAACGCGGCATTCGTCAACATCGGACACGAAAAGGACGCCTTTATCCACTACCTCGACCTGGGGCCGCAGTTCCCCTCGTTGCAGAAGCTCGTCGCCTCGCAGCAGCCCGGAAAACGCGGGTTCCGCGTCGAGAGCATGAAACTCGAACCGCCCGTCGAGAAGACCGGGAAGATCGGCGAATACCTCCAGGTGGGGCAGCAGATCATGGTTCAGGTGGCCAAGGAGGCCATTTCGACCAAAGGTCCGCGCCTGACGGCCGACATTTCGCTGGCCGGCCGCAACGTGGTGCTGGTTCCCTTCACCTCGAAGGTTTTCCTTTCGCAGAAAATCCGCTCGGCGGACGAGAAGAAGCGTCTCAAGCGCATTGCCGCGGCTGTGCTGCCGAAGAATTTCGGCGTCATCATCCGCACGGCGGCCATGGAGGCCAAGGACGAGGACATCGAGCACGACATCCAGACCCAGATCGACCGCTGGCGCAAGACCTGCGCGGCGATCAAGAAGAACGCGGCGTCGGCCCCGGCGCAGCTGATGAGCGAGATGAACCGCGCCAACACGATCATCCGCGACTCGCTGAACGGCTCCTTCTCGCAGATCGCCGTCGACGACGAGGCGATGTACAACGAAATCCGCGGCTACATCCGCCAGATCGAACCCGAGAAGGAGAAGATCGTCAAACTCTACAAGGGCAACGTGCCCATTTTCGACAACTTCGACATCTCGAAGCAGATCAAGTCGCTCTTCGCCAAGTACGTGTCGCTCAAACGCGGCGCCTACCTCATCATCGAGCGCACGGAGGCCATGAACGTCATCGACGTCAATTCGGGCAACCGCACCAAGGCCGAGGACAACCAGGAGCAGACCGCCATGGACGTGAACCTCGCCGCGGCGAAGGAGATCGCCCGCCAGCTGCGGCTGCGTGATTTGGGCGGTATCGTCATCATCGACTTCATCGACCTGCACAAGGCGCAGAACAAGCAGGCGCTGTTCGACGAGATGGTGAAGCTGATGGCCACCGACAAGGCCAAGCACACGGTGCTGCCGCTCACGAAATTCGGCCTGATGCAGATCACTCGTCAGCGGGTGCGTCCCGTGGCCGTCGAGAGCGTTTCGGACGTCTGCCCGACGTGCAACGGTTCGGGCAAGATCGAACCTACGGTGCTGCTGGACAAGAAGATCGAGAATCAGATTTCGTTCCTCACGCAGGACCGCGGACACAAATTCATCAAGCTGGTCGTCAGTCCTTACGTGGCGGCGTTCCTCCGAAAGGGCCTTTGGTCGCTGCGCCGCCGCTGGGAGTGGAAGTACAAGGTGCGCCTTGAGATCGCCGAGGACCAGAGCATCGGGATCGTCGAGATCCACTACCATGACAAAAAGGATAACGACCTTATAACCAAATAAGGCATGGCAACCGCCCGCGAGCAGCTGGCGCAGTTCGCCGCCGGGTCGAAAGCCCTCGGCAGACTGTGCCGCGAATATAAAAACAGAAGTGCTACCGTCCACCTCGAAGAGCTGGTCGGCGGCGCTCTTTCGTTTTATGCCGCGGCGGCCGTGGCCGAATCCGGGGGCGTGCATGTCTTTGTCGCCGAGGATCGTGACGCCGCAGCCTACCTTCTGAACGACTTCTACAACCTGCTGGACGAACGGCAGGTTTACTTCTTTCCCTCGTCGTGGAAGCGTTCGGCGGCCTATGGCGCCGAGGATGCGCAGGGCGTGGTGCAGCGCACGGCGACGATGCACGCCGTGCGGAATTTCTCGGGGAAGGGCTACCTGGTGGTCTGCACCTGCCCCGAGGCGCTGGCCGAGCGGGTCGCCGACGCCGAAGCCCTGCAACGGGAGACGATCACCGTGAGGGTCGGCGACCGGATTTCGATCGAGGTGCTGGAGCAGGCGCTTGTCGATGCTTCGTTTACGCGCGTGGATTTCGTCTACGAGCCTGGCCAGTACTCGGTGCGCGGCGGTATCGTCGACGTCTTCTCCTATTCGGAGAGCAAACCCTACCGACTGGATTTCTTCGGCGACGAGGTCGACTCGATCCGGCGGTTCAACATTTCGAGCCAGCTGTCGTCGGACAGGCTGGAGCGCGTGGAGATCATCCCCGACCTGAACGCCGGGACGCCCGCCGCGGCGAAGGTCTCCTTCGCGCGGTTTGCGGGCGCGGAGGCTTCCTGGTGGTTCTACGACGCCGATTTCGTGTTGCGGAGGGTCAACGACATCCGCCGCAGGACGCTCTCGGACATGGAGCATCCCGATGAGATCGACTCGCTGCTGACGAGCCGCAACTCGCTCGTGGCCGACCTTTCCGGAAGCCGGATTTTCCTGCTGCGCGACAATCTTCCCGAGCGGCCCGCGGCCGCAACGGTGAAGTTCGCGACGTCGCCCCAGCCGAAATTCAATAAAAATTTCGAGATGCTGGCCGACGACATGATCCGGGGTGCGCTGCGGGGTTACGATACCTATATACTTTCGGAGAACAAGGCGCAGGTCGAGCGTCTCGAAAATATTTTCCACCAGATCGGCCGCGGACAGGCCGTCGTGCGGTCGCTGTCGACGACCCTGCACGAGGGGTTCGTGGACAACGACCTGAAACTGTGCCTCTACACCGACCATCAGATTTTCGACCGCTACCAGCGTTACCGCATCAACGGCGAGATCCGGCGCGACGAGCAGATGACCGTCGCCGAGCTGAACCAGCTGCGCCCGGGCGACTACGTGGTGCATATCGACCACGGCGTGGGCCGTTTCGACGGGCTGGTGAAGATCGCCGCGGGCGACGGACGCATGCAGGAGGCGATCAAGCTGGTCTACAAGGACGGCGACGTGCTGTTCGTCAACGTGCACTCGCTCCACCGCATTTCGCGCTACAAGTCGGGCGACGGCGAGCCGCCGAAGGTCTACAAACTGGGCAACGGCGCCTGGCAGAAGCTGAAGAACGCCACCAAGAAGGCCGTCAAGGACATTTCGCGCGAACTGATCGCCCTCTACGCCAAACGCAAGGCCTCGAAGGGCTACGCCTTCTCGCACGACAGCTATTTGCAGCACGAGCTGGAGGCGTCGTTCCGCTGGGAGGACACCCCCGACCAGCAGTCGGCCACGGCGGCCATCAAGAAGGACATGGAGTCGGACCAGCCAATGGACCGGCTGGTGTGCGGCGACGTGGGCTTCGGAAAGACCGAGGTGGCGATCCGCGCGGCGTTCAAGGCCGCCGTCGACGGCAAGCAGGTCGCCGTGCTGGTTCCGACGACGATCCTCGCCTTGCAGCACTACCGCTCGTTCACCGAGCGTCTGCGCGATTTCCCGGTGAGGGTGGAGTACATCAACCGCACCAAATCCACGAAGGAGGTCAGCCAGATCCGTGAGGATCTCGCCTCGGGGAAGATCGACATCCTGATCGGCACGCACAAGATGCTGGGCAAGCAGATCGTGTTCCGCGACCTGGGGTTGCTGATCATCGACGAGGAGCAGAAATTCGGCGTCGCCGCCAAGGAAAAGCTCACCGAGATGAGCGTTTCGGTCGATACGCTGACGCTCACCGCCACGCCGATTCCGCGCACGCTGCAATTCTCGCTGATGGGTTCGCGGGACTTGTCCGTCATTTCGACCCCGCCGCCCAACCGCCAGCCGATTCTCACCGAGTCGCACGTATTCTCGGAGGAGATCATCCGCGACGCCGTCGAGGCGGAACTCGCCCGCGGCGGCCAGGTCTATTTCGTCCACAACCGCGTCGAGGACCTGCCGGCCCTCCAAGGGCTGATCACGCGCCTCTGCCCGAAGGCCCGCGTGGCCGTCGGGCACGGCAAGATGCCGGCCGAGCAGCTGGAGAAACTCATCATGGACTTCATCTACGGGGAATTCGACGTGCTGGTGTCGACGACCATCGTCGAGAACGGCATCGACATTCCCAACGCCAATACGATCATCGTCGACAACGCCCAGAACTTCGGTTTGAGCGACCTGCACCAGCTGCGCGGCCGCGTGGGGCGTTCGAACCAGAAGGGCTACTGCTACCTGCTTTCGCCGCCCGACGAGCTGCTGTCGTCCGACGCGCGGCGGCGTCTGCGGGCCATCGAGGAGTTTTCCGACCTGGGTTCGGGGTTCAACATCGCCATGCAGGACCTCGACATTCGCGGCGCGGGCAACCTGCTGGGCGCCGAGCAGAGCGGGTTCATCGCCGACATCGGTTTCGAGACCTACCAGAAGATTATGAACGAGGCGGTGGCCGAACTGCGTGCCGAGGGGCTTCATGTCCCGGGCCTGAGCGACGGGGAGCAGGAGGTCGTGGAGCAGATGCGTTTCATCGACGACGCGCACATCGACATCGAGGTCGAGGCCGCGCTGCCCGACGCCTACGTTTCGCAGCAGGCCGAACGCCTGAAACTCTACCGCGAACTCGACTCGACGAAGGACGAGGAGGCTTTGCAGGCCTTCGAGAGCCGTCTTGCGGACCGCTTCGGTCCCCTGCCGCGCGCCGCGAAGGAGCTGTTGAACGTCGTGCGCCTGCGCTGGGAGGCCATTCGTCTGGGCATGGAGCGCGTGAAGGTCAAGAACGGGCTGATGATCGTGCATTTCGTGGGCGAGGAGAACTCGCCTTTCTACAAGAGCGAGGCCTTTATGACCCTGTTGCAGCGGGTTACGCAGCGGCCCGACCGATTTGTGCTCAAACAGCACAATAATCGGTTGGCGATGACCGTTAGGAATGTCAAAGACGTGGAAGACGCATACAAAACGCTGCAGCAGCTTTGAATTTGATCGTAGACATAGGCAACACCCTTGTCAAGTTGGCCGTTTTTGACGGCGGACGGATCGTCGCCCAGCGCTGCGTGGAGCGGCTGCATCCGTCGATGCTCGGCGAGTTGCTGGAGGGCCGCAGGGCCGCGAAGGCCGTCGTCGCCTCGACGCGCGGCGAAGCGGACGACGTGATCGAAACGGTCAGACCCTATGCGGATTACCTGCTGGAATTCACCTCGCAGACCCCCGTGCCGGTTGCCAACGCCTACCATACGCCCGAGACGCTGGGCCGCGACCGGCTGGCCGCCGCCGTGGGCGCCACGGTGCTTTATCCGGGGCGCAACGTGCTGATCGTCGATTTCGGCACGGCCGTCACGATCGACCTGGTGACGGCCGACAACACGTTCCGCGGCGGGTGCATTTCGCCGGGGATGAAAACCCGTTTTCGGGCGCTCCACGACTACACGGCCTGCCTGCCGCTGTGCGGTCCGACCGAAAGCGGGGAGTTGCAGGGGCTCACCACCGAAGAGGCCATCCGCCTGGGGGTGATGAACTCGCTGACCTTCGAAATTGAGGGCTATATGGCCCGGATGGAGAAAAAAATCGACGATTTATGCGTAATTTTTACCGGCGGGGACGCGAAATACTTTGCGAAAAGAATTAAAAACACGATATTTGCAAATTGTAATCTGGTCTTTTGCGGATTGGATCGAATTTTAGAGTACAATGCAAGTGAAGAACACCTTGATTAAGCTGGTTGTCGCGGCTGCAGCGATGTTTCCTTTTGCCGTTTCGGCCCAGACAAGCAGTATTAACGCATTCTCGCCCTATACGATGTACGGCATCGGCGAACAGAATACCCCCGGTACGCTGCAGATGCGCTCGATGGGCGGTGCGGGTGTGGCCATGCGTTCGGTGAGTACGGTCAACCTGCTCAACCCCGCGGCTTACAGCGCGGCTCCGCAGAAGACTTTCCTTTTCAACTTCGGGTTGGAGGGGCAGAACTACTACAACGCCCAGACGGTCGGAGGCGTCGGGAAACGGACGGCCTACAACACGTTCAACTTTCACGACATCGCTTTCCAGATGCCGGTGGCGAAGCGGCTGGGACTCGGTTTCAGCCTCACGCCTTACAGTTCGGTGGGTTACAGGACCAAGTATTATCACGAATACGATCCCGAAGACCCCATTTACGCCAACGTCGGCAATATTCAGTACAACTACCAGGGCGAGGGCGACGTGACGGAGGTCAAGGTCGGCCTGGGCTGGGAGCCGTTCAAGAATTTTTCGGTGGGTATCGCCGCACAGTATTACTGGGGCGACATCGACCGTACGTTCGTGATGACCCCGACCGCCATTACGGGCGAGGGAACCTTCACCTCGACGGTGGGGCAGGACAATTACAGCATTTCGAGCATCAAGGGGCAGGTCGGCGTGCAGTGGAACGCGATTCTGAACGCGAAGCGCATCCTGACCTTCGGCGCGACGTACGACTTCGGCGGCGACCTGAACCCGGAGGTGACGAAAAAACTCTATATCGGCGACCTGTACAACACGGTCGTCAAGGGCGATACGACGCACCTGAAGCTGGTGCTGCCCCGGCAGCTGGCCGTGGGGGCCTATTACCAGACCGGCAGGTGGGCCGTCGGCGTGGATTATGTGTTCCAGAACTGGGGCGGCCGCAACTCGGGCTACGAGATGACGGGAACCAGCGGCAGCGGGGAGAACAAGACGGAATACAAGGTGGCCTACACCAATACGAGCACGATCAAGATGGGTGTGGAATACACCCCGAACCGTTACGATGCGCGTCACTTCCTCAAACGCTGGTCCTACCGTGCGGGTTTCCGCTACGGAGCCTACAACCAGACGTTCAACGGGGACAAGCTCGCGCAGTACGCCGTGACGGCGGGCATCGGCATTCCGGTGAGGCGCGGCGCCTTCTCGGCCATCGACATCGGCGTCGAGTACGGTCGCCGCGGTTACAATATCGCCGACCGCCTGGGGCTGGTCCGGCAGCAGTATTTCAAGTTTGCGATCGGCTTCACGCTCTTCGCGGGACAGATGGAGAACGGCGAATATTGGTTCATGCGCTCCAAGTTCGATTGATGTGACAGGCAAGCAAAAATAAAAGATAGAAACACAAAAATTAATCTGACCGATGAAAAACGTTAAATTCCTGCTTTCTGCTGCGTGTGCGCTTTTTGCAGTCGCAGCGATGGCACAGCAAGATTTCAGTGATCCGAAGTACGCGGTCTGGGGTGACACTCCTCAGGAGCGGGAGCAGAACATTCTGAACAGCAACTTCCTCAAGGAGTCGCTCGACAACAAGGATTACAACGCTGCCGCGCATTACCTCAAGGAGCTGCTCGACAAATGTCCGAAGGCTTCGCAGAATACCTTCGTGCGCGGCATCACGCTTTATAAGAACAAGATCGCGCGCGCCAAGAGCATCGCCGAGAAAAACACCTACACCGACTCGCTGATGATCGTTTACGACCTGCGCAACGAGTATTTCGGCGACCATCCCAAGTACGGCACGCCCTATATCCTCGACCGCAAGGCCCGTGAGTATCTGATGTACAAACCCGCCGACCGCAAGGGTATCCGCGAAGCGTTCCGCGCAGCCATCGAGGCCGGCGGCGACAACACCGATCCCGAGACCGTCGTGGCCTATTTCTCGAACCTCTGCGACGATTACAGGAATACCGACGAGGTGATGCCCGACGAGATCATCGCCGAGTACGACCGTCTGACGCCATTCTTCGAGAAGAACCCCGCTGCCGCCGAGTACAAGAGCCAGTTCGACGCTGCGTTCGGATTGAGCGGCGCCGCAAGCTGCGAGAATCTCGAAAGACTCTTCAAGGGCAAGCTGGCCGCCGCTCCCGACGACGAGGCGCTGCTTTCGCAGGCCGTGGCTCTGATGTCGCGCGCCAAGTGCGACGGTGATTTCTACTTCTCGATCGCCGAGAAATACTATCAGGTGAAGCCTTCGTCGGAGACGGCCATGTTCCTGGCCCAGGCTTTCCAGAACAAGAAGGACTATGCAAAGGCGAAGACCTACCTGAACGAGGCACTGGATGTCGAGAAAGACCCCGCCGAGCGTCAGAAACTGCTCGTGCGCATCGCGCTGGTGGGCCTCGTGTCCAACGACATTCCGGGCGCTGCCGCCGCTGCGCGCCAGGCCCGCGACCTGGATCCCGAGGACGGCGTTCCGTACTTCATCCTGGCGCAGTGCTATGCTTCGTCGGCAGGTTCGTGCGGCGGTTTCGCCGGTCTGGCGACCTATTGGGCCGCTTACGATACGATGGCCAAGGCGGTCGAACTGCTCCCGGCCGATTCGGAGTACATGGAGCACGCCAAGAGTTCCCTCGGCAAGTTCCGTTCGGTTTTCCCCAGCTCGGAGGAGTGCTTCTTCAACGAGTTGCAGGAGGGTGCGCGCTATACGGTAACCTGCGGAACGGCCGCCGGTATCACCACCACCGTCCGTGCCCGCTAAAAAACACGCTCCCGACAGGCTTCGATGGGAAAACGCATGACAAGAACGATCAGGGTAGCACTCTCCGTGACGGGGAGTGCTATCTTGCTATTCTCGTGTGCGGACAAGGATGCGGGCCGCGCTTCGGCTTCCGAGGAGACGATGATGACCGAATACAGCGAGGACCTTTCGGTCGTGATGTCGCAGAACGGCCGCCGGTCGTACCATTTCGTCACGCCGCTGCTCGAAGGTTATTCGCTGGCCCGCGAACCTTACCGCGAATTCCGCAAGGGCGTGAAGATCACTACCTACCAGAACGATTCGCTGACCACGGTGGACGCCGTGCTGACGGCCAACTACGCCATCTATTACGAGAACCGCGAACTGTGGGAGGCCAAGGGCAACGTCGTCGTTGAGAAATCCGACGGCAAAACCCTCTACACCCAGCAGTTGTTCTGGAATGCGCGGACCAAGAAAATCTATTCGAACGTCGATTCGAAGATCGTGCAGAACAACGGCCGCGATGTCTTCATCGGCGAAGGTTTCGAATCGGACGAGGAGTTCAAGGACTGGCGTTTTCGCCGCATGAAGGGCCGTATGGAGGTCGAGATGAAGCAGAGCGCCGACTCCGCGGCCACGGATTCCACGTCCGTGCGCCCGGTTCCGAAACCCTCCGACAGCCGGCCCTCCGACAGCCGGTCCGCCGTCCGGACGCCCGAATCCGGGAGGGCCGCTGATGGGCCTGTGGCCGCTCCGGCCCGGGAGATTCCCGCCGGACCGGCTGAAAGGCAGGTCGGAAGACCCGAGGCGGAAGTTGAGCGCCGGCCGCTGAAAATGCTGGACGGCTCCCGGGAGGAGCAGGTTTCCGTCGAACCCAAACTCAAAAACTGAAAGCGATGCTCACCACCGTCGTCCTGATCGTCGTAATGCTGTTGCTGTCGGCTTTTTTCTCGGGGATGGAGATTGCCTTTACGAGCAAGAACCGTCTCAAGCTGGAGATCGACCGCAAGCAGAACCGCATGTTCGACCAGATTGCCGAGGTTTTCGCCCGCCATCCGGGGCAGTATATCACCACGATCCTTGTGGGCAACAACATCGCGCTGGTCGTCTATTCGCTGTCGATGTCGCTGCTTCTGCGCAGCATTTACGCCTCGCTGGGGTGGGAGCAGCTCGCCCGGAGCGGCTCGGTCGCCGTGGACACCGCCGTTTCGACGGTCATCATCATCTTCTTCGCCGAGTTTCTCCCCAAGTCGATTTTCAGGAACAATCCCAATTTCTATTACCGCGCGCTGGCGCCGGTGATCTATTTTTTCTACATCGTACTCTATCCGGTGGCGCGTTTCACGACGCTGCTTTCCCACGGCATTCTGCACCTTCTGGGCCGCCGCGTCGAGGAGCGGAACATCACTCCGAGTTTCGACCGCGAGGACCTTGCGGCGCTGCTCGACACGAACAGCCCGGAGCAGCATTCGGAACCGGACAACGAGCTGAAACTCTTCCAGAACGCGCTGGATTTCGCCGACCTGCGCGTCAGGGACTGCATGGTTCCGCGTGTGGACGTCGAGGCCGTGGACATCGACGACACCTCGATCGAACAGCTCACGGCGCGTTTCGTCGACTCGAAATATTCGCGTATCTTCGTCTGGCGCAAGTCGATCGACAACATCGTGGGCTACGTCAATTCGAAAAGCCTTTTCACGCGGCCCCGGCAGATCGCCGACGTGATGATGGAGGTCAATTTCGTGCCCGAGACCATGCCTTTGCAGCTGATGCTGGAGAATTTCATCAAGCACCGTTCGAACATCGCCGTCGTGATCGACGAATTCGGCGGCACGGCGGGCGTCATTTCGCTCGAAGACGTGCTGGAGCAGATTTTCGGCGAGATCGAGGACGAGCACGACATTCCGGACCTCACCGAAAAGCAGGTCGGCCCCGACGAGTATGTTCTCTCGTGCCGCCTGGAGGTGAAATACCTGAATGAAAAATACAACCTCGGCATCGAGGAGAGCAAGGAATACGACACGCTGGCCGGTTTCATCATCTTCAATTACGAGGGTATTCCCACCGCCGGGGAGACGGTTTTCATCGGCGGCCTGCAATTGCGGATTCTCCGTACGACGCGTTCGCGCATCGAACTGGCGCGGGTGAAGAAATTGTAGCGTGGGCCGGATTCCGCCGCCTTTCCGGTAAATTCCCGTCCCGGCGGGGATTAGGGGGGGGGCGAAGCGTGCGTATATTTTTACTTTTATTCTGTTCTTTTTACAATTAATTTTACTACCTTTGGCTGATAATTCGAAACAATACGAATAATTAACAATTTATATGGCAAGTTTAAACACTTTACGAACCAAGTTCGGCATCGTGCTTTCGATCATCATCGCACTGGCCCTCTTGGCATTCATCCTCTCTCTGAAGACTGAAATGGGCTTCTCGGGCAACGACCCGCGTGTCGGTGTGATCGACGGCGAGAAGATCAACTATTCGGAGTACTACGACCAGTACGAGACAATCAAGTCGCAGAACAACATGCAGGAGAGCGACGAGCAGCAGTCGGCCATGCTGGCCAATGCCGCCTGGCAGGCGCTGATCGCCAAGCACGTGTTGACGCCCGGTTTCGACCGGATGGGACTTCGCGTCACCGAGCCGGAGCGTCTGGCGATGGTCAGCGGACAGCATCCTTCGCAGGCTTTCTACAACGCTTTCGCCGATCCCCGCACGGGCGAGTACAGCGTGGCTGCCATCAGTCAGTTCCTCGCGCAGGCCGAGACCAACCCCGAGGCGGCCAATGCCTGGGCGCAGCTCAACGAGCAGGCCCGTCTGGAGCGTGAGGTGCAGAAGTACTTCGGACTGGTGAAGGGCGGCGTTTACGTCAATTCGCTGGAGGTAGCCCGCGGTGTCGAGGCCGCCAACAAGTCTTTCTCGGGCAAGTGGGCCGGCAAGAAGTTCTCGGCCGTTCCCGATTCGCTCGTCAAGGTGTCGTCGGGTGATGTGAAGGCTTACTACAACAGCCATAAGAACCAGTTCAAGCAGACCCCGTCACGTACGATTTCGTATGTCGTATTCGAGGTCTCCCCCACGGACGACGACCTGCTGGCGCTTGAGAAGAGCGTGACGGAGGTGGGCCGGGAGTTCGCCGCCGCCGAGGAGGTGAAGACCTTCGTCCGCGCCAACCGCAACGGCAAGATCGCCGACAGCTACGTTTCCGCCGCACAGCTCTCCGACGAGGAGGCCAAGGCGCTGATGGCGGGCGAGATGTACGGTCCCGTGCTGAAGAACAACGAGTGGACGATGTCCCGCGCGCTCGATTCGAAGATGGTTCCCGACTCGGTGGGCGTACGTCATATCGTGCTGCCCTATGCGCAGGAGGCGCTTGCCGACAGCCTGCTGACGGTGCTGAAGAAGGGGGGCGATTTCGCGCAGACCGCTGCCCGTTATTCGGTTTACGACGCTACGGCCGCCAACGGCGGTGAAGTGGGAGTGCTGCCTTTCTCGGCCTTCACGGGCGAGTTCGCCGCCGCTTTGGCCAATGCCAGACAGGGCGACATCGTGAAGATCGCTTCGGGCGACGCCATCCAGCTGATGCAGGTATACCGTGCCGACAAACCTTCGAAACACGTGCAGGTGGCTACGATCACCTATCCCGTGGAGGCTTCGGCCGCCACGCGCCGCGACGTGCACAACCAGGCCGGTTCGTTCATGGTCAACGCCAAGGGTTCGGCCGCCGCATTCGCAGATGCCGCTTCGACGGCTGCCGTGACGCCCCGCGTGGCTGCGATTGCCCAGGGCGACCGTACGATCCGCGGCCTTGAGGATTCGCGCGAGGTGGCCCGCTGGGCCTACGGAGCGAAGGAGGGCGACCTTTCGGCGATCTTCAACGTGGGCAAGGACTACGTGATTGCCACGTTGACCGAGATCGACGACAACGAGTACGCACCGCTGAATAAGGTTTCGGCCCAGATCCGTTCGCAGCTTCTTCGCGACAAAAAATACGATTATATCGTCAAGAGCCTTTCGGGTTCGACCCTCGCCGAGCAGGCTGCAAGTCTCGGCTCGGAGGTGGAGGACTTCTCCGATGTGACTTTCGGTTCGTTCTACGTGAACGGCGTGGGCATGGAGCCTCGTCTGGTGGGCGCCATCGCATCGGCCGAGAAGGGTGCCCTGTCGGCTCCCGTGAAGGGACTTTCGGGCGTCTATGTCTTCGAGGTCGGGGATGTCAAGACCGACGACAAGCAGACCGCCGAAGGCGAGAAAGTGCGCGCCCAGGCCATGGCCGAGGGCATGGCCCAGCAGTTCGCCATCCCGGCTATCCAGCAGATGGCCAAGATTCAGGACCTGCGCGGCAAGTACTTCTAAACGATTGATTTTACGGTGCATCTTTGCACTTGCTCCCGCAGGGCGCGAATGGGACGTACTTCGGTACACCCATCCGCGCTCTGCTTCGTTTAAGCACAAACCGGCAGCTCTCACCGCAAAGATTGAAAATTAGCGGAGAATTCTCTGCGCAGTCCGGCTTTTTTCGTATCTTTAGAGGCGTAACGGCTCTTTTAGCAGCCGGAGGCCCTGTCAAACCAGGTGCAATCCGGTTTCGGAGCCGTCCGGTCATTCATTCTCTTCGTAATAGGATAAATAAATATTCGCCATGAACAACTTCATCTATCACAATCCGACCAAACTGGTTTTCGGCAAGGGCCAGATCGCCCGTCTGCCGAAGCTCATTCCCGCCGGAAAACGCATCATGCTGACCTTCGGCGGCGGAAGCGTCAAGCGTAACGGCGTCTACGATCAGGTCGTCGCCGCACTCGAAGGCCGCGACCTGGTCGAGTTCTGGGGCATCGAGGCGAATCCGTCGGTCGAGACCCTGCGCGAAGCCATTGCGCTGGGCAAAGAGCGGAAGGTGGACTTCCTGCTGGCTGTCGGCGGCGGGTCGGTCATCGACGGTACGAAACTCATCGCTGCGGGCCTTCTCTACGACGGCGATGCATGGGACATCGTGCTCAAGGGGCAGGCCGGCAAGACCGTGCCGCTGGCTACGGTCCTCACCATGTCGGCCACGGGTTCCGAGATGAACTCCGGGGCGGTCATTTCGCGCTACGAGACCAAGGAAAAATATGCTTTCTACGGCGATTATCCGGTCTTCTCGATCCTCGATCCCGAGACGCTCTATTCGCTGCCGAAGCGTCAGGTAGCCTGCGGACTTGCGGATACTTTCGTGCATGTGCTGGAGCAGTATATGACTACGCCCCATCAGTCGCGGCTGATGGACCGCTGGGCCGAAGGCATCCTGCATACGGTGGTCGAAATCGCTCCCAAAGCGCTGGCGGACGAGCGCGATTACGACACGATGTCGGAATACATGCTTTCGGCGACGCTGGCCCTGAACGACATGATCCGTATGGGCGTGACGCAGGACTGGGCGACGCACATGATCGGCCACGAGCTGACGGCGCTGCACGGCTTGACGCACGGTGCGACGCTGGCCATTGTCATCAACGGTAAGCTGCGCGTGCTGCGCGGGCAGAAACGCGGCAAACTGCTGCAATACGGCGAGCGTATCTGGGGCATTGCCGGCGGTTCGGAGGAGGAGCGCATCGACCGCACGATTGCGGCCAACGAGGCGTTCTTCCGTTCGCTGGGCCTCTCGACACGCCTTTCGGAGGAGGGTATCGGCGAAGAGACCATCGCCGAGATCGAACGCCGCTTCACGGCTGCGGGCGATCGGTTCGGCGAGGCGCAGAACGTCGACGGCGCCATGGCCCGCCGGATTCTGGAGGCCTGCCTGTGATCCCATTGCCGGCTGCCGAAAGAACAATCCCCGCAACCGAGGTTGCGGGGATTGTTTGTCATGGAACGCGGGTTTATTCGTCCACCCCGAATGTCGAAACGTTGAGACTGCCCAGCGCATCGACCGTGATGCCGTATTCTCCGGTCTCGACGCCTTTCAGGATGATGAGGTAGGAGCTGCTTCCGAACCGGCGCGAGGTGAAGGGCTGCCGTTCCAGCGTGTTGCGCTGCTGGTCGCCGAAGGTTCCGACCGACGCGTATTCGGCGATCCGCATCTTCTTCTTGACCTTGAACCGGAAGACGCTGATCACCGACATCGGGTCGATCAGGTTGTCCGGAACGCGGATGATAAAGGCGATGCCGTCGCTCTTCCGGAGCCGGACGGGGGACTGCGCGCCTTTCAGCGTCATTTCGTCGATGTGGTTCTTTCCGATGCCGAACAGTTTCTGCCCGGTGGACGAACGGTGGCGGGGAGCCAGGCTCTCCTGAACGAGCTGCTCGGTTCTGTTGTCGGGCCGGATAGCCAATGCCTGGCCGATGAATTCAGGTTCGGGGAATGTCAGGGTGCTGTCGGTCCGGGTTACGGAGGGTTCCGGTGCGGCGGCTGCCTCCGGAGTCTGCGCCTGCGACCGGATGCAGGCACAGCAGGCAAGCAACAGAATGAGGGTTTTCTTCATGCGAATGGAACGTTGGAATGAATGAATTTGTGTATTTCAGTCGTAAAGATAATGCAAAAACTCCCGTTCCGGTCTTTGGCGGGTGAAAAAAGTCCCTCCCGAAGTGCTCCGGAACAAAAAACGCCCCGGTCTTGCGACCGCGGCGTTTCTCTTGTCGGAGCCGGGAATTTACTCGGCGAGCAGGATTTCGAGGATCTTGATGGCTGCCGTGGCGATCGGCGTACCGGGGCCGAAGATGGCGGCGGCGCCGTCGCGGTAGAGTTCATCGTAGTCCTGCGCGGGGATCACGCCGCCGACGATGACGATGATGTCCTCGCGGCCCAGCTTCTTCAACTCGGCGATGATCTGCGGCACGAGCGTCAAGTGGCCGGCGGCCAGCGACGATACGCCGACTACGTGTACGTCGTTTTCGACGGCCTGCTTGGCGGCCTCCTCCGGAGTCTGGAACAGCGGACCCATGTCGACGTCGAAGCCGATGTCGGCATAACCCGTAGCGACCACCTTGGCGCCGCGGTCGTGTCCGTCCTGGCCGAGCTTGGCGATCATCACGCGCGGCTGACGGCCCTCTTTCTTGGCGAATTCGGCGCACAGCTCCTTGGCGCGCTCGAAGGATTTGTCGTTTTTCACTTCTGAAGAGTATACACCTGAAATGGAACGGATAACAGCTTTGTAGCGGCCTACGACCACTTCGCAGGCGTCGGAGATTTCGCCCAGCGAGGCGCGGACCTTGGCGGCCTCGACGGCCAGTTCGAGCAGGTTGCCCTGCTTGGTCTTCACGCACTCGGTGATGGCGGCCAGCGCCTTCTTCACGGCAGCTTCGTCGCGGTTGGCGCGCAGCTCCTTGAGCCGCTTGATCTGGCTCTCGCGCACGGCCGTGTTGTCCACGGCGAGAATGTCGATCGGGGCCTCCTTCTCCAGACGGTATTCGTTGATGCCGATGATCTTCTCCTCGCCGGAGTCGATGCGGGCCTGCTTGCGGGCCGACGCCTCCTCGATGCGCATCTTCGGAATGCCGGTCTCGATGGCCTTGGCCATACCGCCCAGCTTCTCGACCTCCTCGATGCGCTCCCAGGCTTTGTGGGCGATCTCGTTGGTCAGTGTCTCGATGTAGTAGGAACCTGCCCACGGGTCGACCTCGCGGCAGATGTTGGTCTCCTCCTGAATGTAGATCTGCGTGTTACGCGCAATACGCGCCGAGAAGTCGGTCGGCAGGGCGATCGCCTCGTCCAAGGCGTTGGTGTGCAGCGACTGGGTGTGTCCCAGCGCGGCGCCCATGGCCTCGATGGCCGTGCGGGCCACGTTGTTGAACGGGTCCTGCTCGGTGAGCGACCAGCCCGAGGTCTGCGAGTGGGTGCGCAGCGCCAGCGACTTGGGGTTCTTGGGGTTGAACTGTTTAACGATCTTGGCCCACAGCATACGTGCGGCGCGCATCTTGGCGATCTCCATGAAGTGGTTCATGCCGATGGCCCAGAAGAACGACAGGCGCGGTGCGAAGGCGTCGACCGACATGCCGGCATTGATACCTGCGCGCAGGTACTCCAGACCGTCGGCCAGCGTGTAGGCCAGCTCGATGTCGTTCGTGGCGCCCGCCTCCTGCATGTGGTAACCCGAAATCGAGATTGAGTTGAACTTGGGCATGTTCTTCGAGGTGTACTCGAAGATGTCGGCGATGATCCGCATCGAGAACTCGGGCGGATATATATAGGTGTTGCGCACCATGAACTCCTTGAGGATGTCGTTTTGGATCGTACCGGCCAGCTGGTCGAGCGTGCAGCCCTGCTCCAGGCCCGTCACGATGTAGAAGGCCAGGATCGGCAGCACGGCGCCGTTCATGGTCATCGACACCGACATCCGGTCGAGCGGAATGCCGTTGAAGAGCACCTTCATGTCCTCCACCGAGCAGATCGACACGCCGGCCTTGCCCACGTCGCCCACCACGCGCGGGTGGTCGGCGTCGTAACCGCGGTGCGTTGCCAGGTCGAAGGCCACCGACAGACCTTTCTGTCCGGCGGCGAGATTGCGGCGGTAGAATGCGTTGGACTCCTCGGCGGTCGAGAATCCGGCGTACTGACGGATGGTCCACGGACGCATCACGTACATCGTCGAATAGGGACCGCGCAGGAACGGGGCGATGCCTGCCGCGTAGTTCAGGTGCTCCATGCCTTCGAGGTCTTCGGCCGTATAGGCGCCCTTGACGGGGATGCGCTCGGCCGTCAGCCACGGCTCCACCTGTCCGCAGCCTTTCGAGGCGCAGCAGCTCTTCTGCCCGCCTGCTTCGTATGTCAGTTCTGAAAATTTAGCTCTCATGATCAGATGCCCATTTCTTTAAGATAAAACTTCAGAGTCTCCAGGACGTTCGACTTCACCGAGATGAAGTTCGTGATGCCCTGGGCCTCCAGTTCGGGTGCGCATGCGGGAGCGCCTGCGACTACGAGAATGGCTTTGCCGGCGAGCAGCTCCTTCACCTTCGGTGCGGCCTCTGCGTAATCGTCGTCCGAAGCGCAGACCACCACGATCTCGGCTTTCGATTCGAGTGCGGCCTTCACGCCCTCCTCGATCGACTTGAAGAAGGTGTTGTCCTGCACGCGGATTCCGGCGCAGGCGAAGAAGTTGCACGAGAACTGGGCGCGGGCGCGGGCCATCGCCAGGTTGCCGCAGGTGAGCATGAACGCCTTGGGCTGTTTGCCCGAGCGGTCCACGTGCAGGCGCATCGCCTCGAAGGCCATGGCGCCGCGGTAGGGCGTGAGGACGTTGCCTTCGGCAGCGGGACGGGTGACGGCTTCGGCGGTGATCTCCTTCGGGGCCACCTCCGTGAAGTTGGGGAACTGGTTGGCGCCGAGCAGCGTCTGGCGGCGCGTTGCGATGGCCTTGTCCTTGGCGGCGGCCGAAGCCTCCACGCGCTCCTTGATGAAGCCGGCCTTGTAGGCCTCGGCGTAGCCGCCCTTCTCCTCGATTTCGAGGAAGAGCTTCCAGGCCTCGGCGGCGATCGACTGCGTGAGGTTCTCCACGTAGTACGAGCCGCCTGCGGGGTCTACCACCTGGTCGAAGTGCGATTCGTGCTTCAGGAGCAGTTCGACGTTGCGGGCGATGCGCTTCGAGAACTCCGTGGGGCTTTCGAACGCGGCGTCGAACGGCGTCACCTCCAGCGAATGTACGCCGGCGATGGTGGCCGACATGGCCTCCGTCGTGCCGCGGAGCATATTGACATAGGGATCGTAAACGGTCTGGTTCCAGTCTGCCGTGCGGGCGTGGATGTGCATTTTGCAGGCGCAGTTCTTCGAGGGGTTGTAACCCTTGACGATGTTGGCCCACAGCATGCGCGCCGCGCGGAACTTGGCGATTTCGAGGAAGTAGTTCGAGGTGACCGAGAACGAGAAGCGCAGCTTGCGGGCCGCCAGCTCGGCGTCCACGCCGGCGTCGGTCAGGCGCGCGATGTAATCGTTACCGGCCGAGAGGGCGAACGCCAGCTCCTCGACGATGGTCGATCCGGCGTTCGAGAAGATGCCGGCCGAGACGGTCACGATACGGATGTGCTTGTACTCGCGGGTCTTTTCGATCAGCGAGGCGATCTTCGCGAAGCACTTTTCGCCGTTGGGCGAGCAGAAGTCGCCTTTCTGCGACAGTCCCTTGACCAGCGGGTCGATCGAGAAGGCCACGTGCGCCTCGGAGGCAGTGCCTTCCTTTTCGAGCTTGGCGATCACCAGTTCGGCGATGCTGCCCGTCTGCGCGCCGCAGAAGACCATTTCGATGGCCGGGATCGAGATTCCGGCGAGCAGCTGATCGAGTTCTTCGGCCGTGAAGCCTTCCTTCGCGATCGAGAAGCCCAATGAATCGACGCCCGAGTTGAGGAGTTTCAGCGCCTCGGCGTTGGCCTCCCTGGGACATTTTACCTCGACGGTCTGATGCACGCGCCAGCGATTGTGGCTGCGCGTACCTCTGACGTACGGGAACTCGCCTGCCTGCGAGCCCAGAAAACGGATGCCTTCGAGGTTTTCGGCGCGGTAGTAGGGGCGGACGTTGAATCCTTCTCCCGTACGCCACACCAGCTTGCGCTCGTAATCGGCTCCTTTCAGGTCGGCTGTAATCACCTCTTCCCACTTTTCGGTCGGGACCGGCGGGAACTCGGTGAACAGCTTTTCACGTTTGGTATTTGCCATGACTATTTAGAGATTAGTATGTGTGTAGTTTCGTTCTGTTTCAAAATTGCACGTAAAGTTACAAATTAATTACCGAATTGTAACAAGAAATTGTTACGAAAATAACAGTGCAGCGGAATTTTTCCGGATTTCGCCGCCCGCCGCATTTCCGGACGGCCCGGCGCGGATGCTGTCTTCGGTGTGGTTGAATGGTTGAAAAATGGTCTTTATTTCTGCTTGTTTTGGAAAAAAAACGAAAAAATGTATTTTGGGGATTTTTCGTGAAAAATGAGGCTGTTTTTCGAAAAATGACTGAAATTTTCGGGTGTATGCGGCGAAAAACGGTTGTTTTTTCGGGAAAATGATGAAAAAAACGGCTGTTTTTTGAAAAAACGGTGATTTTGTAAAAACAACGTAACGGAATAATTCGTACATTTGTAGCCGGAACGAAAGATGTACCGCAGCGGGGGAGCGGCCCCGGGTTAGTTAGGTCGGCAGGTCCTGCCGGGAGGCAGTTGTCCGGTTGAATTTCAGGTTAGGTTTTAGTTTGCAATTATCGGGTCCTTCCCCGCGCGGTTTTTTCTACGAACACTAAACCCTTAATCAGTCAGGTATATGTCATCATTACTCAGATTCAAGATGGTCGATGCGGCCATAAATCACACGGCCGTCGAGGTGAAAGTTCCCGAGGGACGCTCGTCGGACTACTTCGGAAAGAAGGTATTTGGACGTGCGGCTATGCGGAAGTATCTCGACAAGCGCACCTATGCGGCCCTGCTCGACACGATGGAAAAACGCACGCCGCTTACGCGCGAAGTTGCCGACAGCATCGCGGCGGGTATGCGCCAGTGGGCGCTGGAGCACGGTGCGGACCACTATACCCACTGGTTTCAACCCCTGACGGGCGGTACGGCCGAGAAACACGACGCCTTTGCCGAGCCGGACGGTCAGGGCGGCGTGCTGGAGGAGTTCTCCGGCAAGCTGCTCGTGCAGCAGGAGCCCGACGCCTCGTCGTTCCCCAACGGCGGCATCCGCAATACGTTCGAGGCCCGCGGCTACTCGGCCTGGGACCCCACGTCGCCCGCCTTCATCGTCGACACGACGCTCTGTATCCCTACCGTCTTCATCGCCTATACGGGCGAGGCGCTCGACTACAAAGTGCCCCTGCTGCGCTCGCTGACGGCCATCGACAAGGCCGCCACGGAGGTGTGCCGCTATTTCGACAAGAATGTCGAGAAGGTCTTTTCCTACCTGGGCTGGGAGCAGGAATATTTCCTCGTGGACGAGAGCCTCTGGGCCGTGCGTCCCGACCTGATGCTCACGGGGCGTACGCTCATGGGACACGAGTCGGCCAAGAACCAGCAGTTGGAAGACCACTATTTCGGGGCGATTCCGACGCGTGTGATGGCCTTTATGAAGGACCTCGAATACGAGTGCCTGAAGTTGGGAATTCCGGTCAAGACGCGCCACAACGAGGTGGCTCCCAGTCAGTTCGAGCTGGCTCCGGTTTACGAGGAGGCCAACCTGGCCAACGACCACAACCAGTTGCTGATGACCATTATGGACAAGATCGCCCGCCGTCACCAGTTCCGCGTGCTGCTGCACGAAAAACCCTTCAAGGGGATCAACGGATCGGGCAAGCACAACAACTGGTCGCTGGGAACCGATACGGGCGTGAACCTGCTCGGTCCGGGCAAGACCGCTTCGGAGAACCTCCAGTTCATCACTTTCCTGGTGAACGCCATTTCGGCGGTTTACAAGCACAACGGCCTGCTGAAGGCGTCGATTATGAGCGCGACGAACGCTCACCGGCTGGGCGCCAACGAGGCGCCTCCCGCCATCATTTCGACCTTCCTCGGAACGCAGGTGTCGGCCGTGCTGGACAAGCTGGCCGCATCGAAGGGCGACGATGCCATCCGTTTCGACGCCAAGAACGTCTTCAAGATGAGCGGCATTTCGCACATCCCGACGCTGCTGCTGGACAACACCGACCGCAACCGCACCTCGCCGTTCGCCTTCACGGGCAACCGCTTCGAGTTCCGCGCCGTGGGTTCGTCGGACAACTGCGCCGAGGCGATGATCGTGCTCAACTCGGCGATGGCATACGAACTGACCGAGTTCAAGAAGGCCGTGGACGCCAAGATCGAGGCCGGGGCCAAGAAGGAGAGGGCCATTTACGAGGTGCTCAAGCAGATGATCAAGGCCTGCAAGGCCATCCGGTTCGACGGCAACGGCTATTCGGACGAGTGGAAGGCCGAGGCGAAGCGGCGCGGTCTGGACTGCGAGACGTCGACGCCGCTGATCTTCGACCGCTACCTGGACAGGGAGAGCCTGAAGATGTTCGGCGATATGGGGGTTTTCACCAAGGTCGAACTCGAAGCCCGCACCGAGGTGAAGTGGGAGACCTATACCAAGAAAATCCAGATCGAAGGCCGCGTGCTGGGCGACCTGGCGATGAACCACATCGTGCCGATCGCTTCGAAATACGAGGCGCAGTTGCTCGACAAGGTCTATAAGATGCATCAGATCGGAGGGCTGAACGCCTCGTCGGACATTCTGCTTATCAAGAAGATTCAGGACCATACGGCCTCGATCCAGAAACTCACCGGCGAGATGATCGACGCCCGCAAGGTTGCCAACCGGATCGAGGACCCGCGTGAAAAGGCCATTGCCTACCACGATACCGTGGCTGTCTGCTTCGACGAGATCCGCCGTCATATCGACAAGCTGGAAGAGATCGTCGACGATCAGATCTGGCCGCTGCCGAAGTATCGCGAACTGTTGTTCCTGCGCTGATCGGGCTGATTACGGCATAGAAAAACCGGGAACATTCCTTTCGGAGTGTTCCCGGTTCTGGTTTCATATCTTGCGGAAATTATTCGTCGTCGCGGTACATGTGTTCCACGTAAATGGCGTGCTGCATCGCCTCGCGCTTCGCGATCGAAGGCTTGGTGAAGTACTGGCGGCGGCGAAGCTCCTTCAAGACGCCCGTGCGCTCGTATTTACGTTTGAACTTTTTCAGGGCGCGCTCGATGTTTTCGCCCTCTTTTACCGGCATGATAATCATAATATTCTTTGTTTTTTGTTGTTTTGAATCTGTTTGTTCGTTCTGAAAACTGCGGGGTGCGCATCCTCGATGCATCTTCCCCAAAAACGCTCGTTTTATTCGTCGGCAGGTCCGCTGTCCGACCCGAATTGCAGATAAGGAGCCAGCCGTGCTGCCTCCTCGCGGGTCAATATGTTCTGTTCCACCAATTCTCCAGCGGTACTCCAACCTCCTTTCAACTGTCTTGCTTTCAGCAATTTTCGTAATGCCTGCGGTGCTATGTAGGGGTGTTTCCCCAGCACTTTCGGGCTTGCAAAGTTAATATCAATTTTCCGAATTTTGCAACTATCGCAGTAAATTTGTTTCAAAATTTTTTCATAATTGCGTTCCCGCACTCCCGGAACCTCTGCGAGTTGCTCCGCGCGGACGAATCCGCCGAGCCGTTCGCGGTAGTGCATGATCGCCACGACAGTCCTGGGACCGATGCCCACAACCGAACGCAGCGTCGCCGAATCGGCCGTGTTCAGCTCCACGGGCTGTTCGATCGGCCGCGCCTTCCGTTCCGGGAAGATGACATAGGGTTCCAGCGCCGCGGCCACCGAGTCGCTCACGACGTAGCATTCGCGCAGGTCCTCCATGTCATGGATGCCGCTCAAATCCCGCCAGCGGATGAACGCCTCGGCCTGACGCTTCGACAAGGCCCCGATGGCGCGCAGGTAGCGGGCGCTCACGGTGTCGATGCGGAACGGCCCGGGTGCGAGCGGTTCGGGGAGAATGCGCCCCGTGCGGTATTTTTCGGGTGCGATGGCGTATTTGCGGCCGATGCGCACCCAGGGTTCGAGCCGCCGGTAGAGCGAGTCGCTGATGCCGTAGCAGAGCGTCAGGTCCTCGGGGATGCGGAACACTTTGCCCGCGGCGCGGTATTTCAGCAGGCTCACCGCTTCGTGCTTCGTAAGCCCGAGTCGCCGCAGGTCGTCGAGCGAGGCCGTGTTGGGGTCGAAATGCGACATCACGACGCTGTCCGCGGGCAACGCCTCCTCCATCTCGGCCTCGGCGCGGCGGGCCGCTTCGGGGTCGGCTGCCGGGCGTACGAGCATCAGGGCTATGATCAGCAGCCCGGCCAACGGCAGGAATACCGCAATGGCGCGTATTTCGCGGTCGGAAAAAAGTTTAGCCATTGTTCTGTTTATGCGGTCATATGCTTTATCGTTTCAACTGCCGGGAGCATGCGTCGTCTCCCTTCCGGAGGGAGGCCGGGGCGGGGCCATGCTTGTAGATGGCTCCGCAGGCGGCAATGACGGCGGTCGAAAGCGATTTGTACGTCGAAGTGTGTATTCGTTTTGTCTATTTTCCGATCTCCTCCAGTGCCCGCTTCACCGAGCCCCAGCGCAGCAGCAGTTCGCGGGCCTCGGTTTCGTCAAGCCCCGACGCCTCGGCGACCATCCGCGTTCCGCGGGCCACGAGCTTGTCGTTGGTCAGCTGCATGTTGACCATGCGGTTGCCTTCGACGCGTCCCAGCCGGATCATTACCGCCGTAGATAACATGTTGAGCATCAATTTCTGGGCCGTTCCGGCCTTCATGCGCGTCGATCCGGTCACGAACTCCGGTCCTACGACCGCTTCGAGCGCATACTCCGCTTCGGCAGCTACGGGCGACGCGGGGTTGCAGGTGATCGAGCCGGTCAGCAGTCCGTGGCGCCGCGCCGCGCGCAGTCCGCCGATCACGTAGGGCGTCGTTCCCGATGCCGCGATGCCGATCAGCACATCGCCGGCTGTGGGGTGGTAGGGCGCCATGTCGCGCCAGGCTCCTTCGGTGTCGTCTTCGGCGTGCTCCACGGCCCGCCGCAAAGCGCCGTCGCCTCCGGCGATCAGCCCGATCACCCGGTCGAACGGCACGCCGTAGGTCGGGGGCAGCTCCGAGGCGTCGGTGACCCCCAGCCGGCCGCTCGTCCCGGCGCCGATGTAAAACATCCGGCCTCCGCGCTGCATGCGCCCGACGATGCGTTCGACGAGTAGCTCCATGACGGGGATGGTCCGCCGCACGGCTTCGTGCACACGGGCGTCCTCGCGGTTGATGCCCGTCAGGATGTCGTGCACCGACATCCGTTGCAGGTCGTCGTAGGCCGAATCCTGTTCGGTGATTCTATCTTCCATAGTGGTATTTCAAAAGCCCTTCGGCGGGCGATTCTACGATGGTTTCCACGCGGCGGCCCTCCGCTTCCAGCGCCTCGCGCAGCAACGCCTCGAAGTGGGCCGCCACGCCGCCCAGCAGCGATACGGGGAGTTCCGCCGGATAACGGCTCAAGTTGCGGGACGCAAAGTCGCGGAACGACCGGAGTACCAGCTCCCGGATCTCCGGGCGGTCGATATGCGCGCGTATGAAAGGTGCGAACGAGGCCAGAAAGCGGTTGGCGTAAGGCTCGCGGTAGACGCGGCGGATGATCTCCTCGTAATTCAGCCCGTGCGCCGCGAGAAACTCCTCTTTCAGCGGAATGTGCCCCTTGAAGATGCCGTTCACCAGGTTGCGCCCCAGCACGGCCCCGCTGCCCTCGTCGCCCAGCACATAGCCCAGCGGGGGGACGTTTTTCAGGATTTCGCCGTTGCAGCACAGGCAGGAGTTCGATCCCGTGCCGAGGATGCAGGCGATGCCCTCTCCGCGGCCCCAGAGCGCCCGCGCCGCGCCCAGCAGGTCCGATTCGACCGTAATGTCCGTCGTTCCGAAGTGCGCTTCCAACTCCCGGCGCAGCTTCTCGCTCGCTTCCGGGAAGGTCTCGCCGCACCCCGCGCCGTAGAATCTCACGCTCGTCACGCCGTCGCATGGCGGCAGTTCCGCGAGGGCTTCGCGTATCTGTTCGGCCGAGTGCTGCACGGCGTTGATCCCCTGCGTGCGCACGTTTGTCGTCCGTGCGCCGTCGCTGGCGATCCACGTGCATTTGGTCGATCCGCTGTCGGCTATAAGTACCATAATTCAAAGATACGGATTAATCTTCAAATTCCGGAAAAAAGTCATAACTAAATTTTTTAGTTTAAAAACTATGTAAAATAGTTGCGTGTGAATTTTTTTTAGTTACCTTTGTTCCCGGGTGCATGAAAAAGGACCGATGAAGCGATGGGCGGCTGTTCCGGAGGGAGCATTGCCGGCCGGGCGTGTCCGGGAAGTCGTGGGACGAATCCGGCGGGATCGTCGGCCGCGAGGGCGCCGTTCGCCGCATCGGGACCGGACCGGGCGTTTTGCTGCGCCGCCGTATGCTGGAATGCCTCCGTTTCAACTGAAAACGATACCTGATAACGCTTGTTTGAGTGAAATATGAAAGAGAATCCTGAAAAACTGACACGCAGGGAAGAGGAGCTGATGCGCTGCTTCTGGGAGCACGGTCCGCTGTTCGTACGCGAACTGGTGGCCCTTTCGCCCGATCCCAAACCCCATTTCAACACCCTTTCGACGATGGTCCGCGCGCTCGAAGCCAAAGGCTATGTCGCCCACAACTCCTTCGGCAGCACCTACCAATACTATCCGGTGGTGAGCGAGGAGGAGTTTTCGCGCTCGACGCTCGGCAGCGTGATCAGCCGCTATTTCGAGAATTCCTACCTCGGGGCGGTCTCGGCGCTGGTCGAGGAGGAGAAGATCTCGCTCGGCGAACTGCGCAGCCTGATCGACCGCATCGAAAATCAAAACCGGTAGCGCCATGTACGACCTGATGATTTACAGCCTGAAAGTCGGCGTCTGCCTGGCTGTCTTCTACCTCTTTTTCAAATTGCTGTTGAGCCGTGAGACCTTCCACCGCTTCAACCGGATCGTGGTTCTGGGGGCGATGTTCCTCTCGTTCGTGCTGCCGCTGTGCGTGATCACGGTTTACCGCGAAATCCCCGTCCTGCCGGAAATCCCGGACGGGGAGGCTGTTGCGACGGCCTTCGCCGAACCGCTTTCCGAACCTTTTCCGTGGGAGATGCTCGCTGGGGCGGCATTCTTGCTCGGGGCGGCCGCCACGCTGCTGTGGACGCTTTGTTCGCTCATCGGAGTCCTGCGTCTGATCCGCGGCGGACGTCGCGAACGGCTGGAGGACGGGGCTGTGCTGGTGCGCACGGAACGGTCCGTGACGCCTTTCAGCTGGGGACGCTATATCGTGATGTCCGAGAGGGACCTGGCGGAAAACGGCGGGGCGATTCTGCTTCACGAACGGGCGCACCTGCGGCTGCGTCATTCGCTCGACCTGATCGTGACCGACGTTGCGGGCTGCCTGCAATGGTTCAACCCCGCGATGTGGCTGCTGCGCCGCGAACTGCGGGCCATCCACGAATACGAAGCCGACGAGGCGGTGCTCGACAGCGGCGTCGACGCCCGGAGTTACCAGATGTTGTTAATAAAGAAAGCTGCCGGCGGGAGGTGGTACTCGATTGCCAACAGCTTTAATCACAGTAAACTTAAAAACCGTATTACCATGATGTTGCGTAAAAAATCGTCGCGGTGGGCCGGGGCCAGGGCGCTCCTGCTCCTGCCGCTCACGGCCGTCGCCCTGGGGGCTTTCGCCGAAACCGCTTATGTCTTTCCGGAAGACAAAGGTAAAAAAGAAACCAGTACGATTTACATTCGGGGGTCGAAATCTTTTTCCGATGGTCAACAACCGCTGATTCTGGTCGACGGCCGGGAGGTGAAGTCGATGGACAGCCTCGCTGCCGACCGGATCGAGTCGGTCACCGTGCTCAAGGATTCCGTTTCGATGGCTGTGTACGGCGAAAAGGCTGCCGACGGCGTGATTCTTGTAACGCTCAAAAAGACCGGAGAACCGGGCGATGGGGCGCAGGTCCCGGGACTGAAAGGCAAAGTCGTGACGGTCACCCGGGCGGACAGCGCCGGGACGAACGAGTCGACAACCGTGCGGGTGATCGGTCACGGTACGAGGCCGAAAGACGGAACGGTCGTGGTGAATACGGCCGGAATCGCGAAATCGTATCGGTTCAAGGTCGAGAACGGCTCGTCGGTCGAGTCGAATCCTGCATTTATCGTCGACGGCGTGCAAGTGTCTGAAATCGAATCGCTCGACCCGGATCAGATTGAAAGCATGTCGGTGATCAAAGGCACGAATCTCCCCGGGGAGTTTGCCGACAAGGGGTATGAGGGCGTGATAACGATTACGACCAAACAGGCGGCTGCCGCGCAAAGGGCTGCCGCGAAGTCGGCCCGGGAGGGTATCGAAGCCGGTAGAGCCGGGATCGAAGCCGCCCGCGAAGGGTTGAAACTGGCCCGCAAGTATATGAATTCCGATGACTGGAAGCAGGCCCAGAAAGCGCTCGACAAGGCCCAGAAGGAACTTGAATCGGCCCGCAAGGAGACTTCGGCACAGCTTTCCGAAGCGCAGAAAGCGGTGGGAACGTCGCTTAAACTTTCGGCGGACGCCGGGCATGCCGATAAGGTGACCATTCAGGGCACTCCGGAAAGTTCGGTGTCGGTTTATAAGGGACAGGTTACGCTGAAAGGCGGATTTCCCGACGGCATGCTGATCCGTATCAACGGCAGGGAGGCCTCGAAAGAGGATGTTGAACGGCTGGAATCCGGGAAGATCAAGCGCATGGAGGTCTACAAGGGCGACGAGGCCGTGAAGCGTTACGGCGAGAAGGGGCGCAACGGCGTGGTCGAGATTCGCGCCCGCAGGTAAAGGCTTAAAGGAAAAACCATAAGCAGATAAAAAGTTCACGAAGGCGGGGGATTCCACGGAATCCTCCGCTTTTTTGTGCGTGCCTATTTGAATTCGACGATCTCGGGCCGCGTCGGTCGGTAGCGGTACTGCTCCATGCGTGTCGGGTTCGAAAGGCGGAAATATTCGCTCTCGACCAGTCCGCGTTTGCCGAAGGCCACGCCCAGCCGGATCTGGATCGTGTTGAACACCAGCCGTTCATTTCGCAGCCGCACGCCCAGTCCGAACGAGGTGAAGAAGTCGTTTTTGAAGATATTGGGCGAATAGCCGATCAGCCCGAAGTCGGCGAACCCGAAGACGGCGATGCGGAATCCCAGCGGCTGGTAGGGGGTGAATACCACCGTCTCGGTGTTGAGGATCATGCGGTTGGTTCCGATGATGTACTCCTTGAGGGCTTGCAGGCCGTCGGTGCGCGTGAAGCGGATGCTCTCGTCGCTGCCCGTCGCACGGTTCCAGCCCTGCGTGTAGTTGAAGGCGAGGAACTGGCGGATGCGGCTGCGCTTGAACAGGAAAAGGTTGGAGAACCACCGCAGGTCGACATCTACGGCGCTGCGCTGCCACATGCCGTTTTCGAGGTCTATGTAGCTTCCGAGCGTGAAGCCGCCCATGATGTAGCCCAGTCTGCGGAATCCACCCGTTTCGTAGCTCGCGCCGAGGTAGAGGGCGTCGTTGAATTCGCCCCACGAATAGCCCGTCGTCACTTCGGCCTTGTAGCCCGTCGCGAGGTACTCGCGCGTACCGAATCCGTAGATCATGTTGGCCGTGTAGAATTTTTCGCGGTAGAGACCCCCGCCGACCAGCAGGGCGTCCTGGTCGTGCAGCGCGGGGTTGTAGTCCGGGGCTACGAGGGGCCTGCGGCTCACGCGCCGGTAGTTGTAGCGTCCCGAGAGATAAACGCTCGATTTGATCCCGCGCAGGTAGTGCGAGTAGCCGCTCCAGACGTCGAGGTTGCGTTCCTTCACCAGCAGCGACGTGTCCTGTTCGATCATGTAGCGCTTGGCTTTGATGTCGCTGTATGTAAGGCCTATCTCGTAGTCCGTGGGTTTGAGGAACTCTTTGCGCAGCCCCATGTTGAGCGTCGAGTTGTAGAAGTCGCGCCCTCCGCCGATCTCGGCGGTGTAGAAGGTCCCGAGCAGGTTGGGGATTTCGTATTCGACCATGTTGCCGCCGTAGGAGAAGTCCTTGCGGCTGAAGTTGGTCATAAATTTGAGTTTGTTGCCCGATCCGAAGATGTTGGCGTCGGAAAGCCCCACCATCGTCCGGCCCTCGGAATGCCATCCTCCGTCGACGGAGATGGTCCAGCTGTCGCGCGTGGTGATCAGGAGGTTCACGCGTGTCGAGTCCACCGCGTCGGGGAGCACCGTGACGTCGATGTCCGAGATGTAGTCGCGCGAGCGGATCAGCTGCTTGTTGCGCACGATGAGCTGCGGGTCGAGCTTGTCGCCCGAGCGGAACAGCAGGTCGCGCCGGACGACGCGGTCGCGGGTGAGCATGTGGGTTTTGTTGGCCATGCGTTCGAGCCGGTTGCCGCCGGGGTCGAAAACCTGCTGGCGTTCGATGGTGATGTCGCCGATGGTTTTCCCGGCGTAGGGTTCCAGCAGGCGGCTCTCGTCGGTGACGCGGCCGCTCATCGTGGTGTCGAGCACGGGTTTTACGAAGAGCATCCGGTAAAGCATGCGCGGCACGGCGCGCCGGCTGGTTTTCGACTGGATGCTGTCGTAGAGGCGCTGGTTGCGCGCCGATGCATCGGGATTCGTCACGCGGGCACTGTCGGGCGTGAACCGGTCGGGGGCGTGCGTGCCGGGTCCTGCGGCACGGACCGAGAGGACCGTTGCCGCCCCAATCAGGATCAGGGAAAATATGCAGAACCGGGCGAACATTGTGTCAAAGATAACGGATTTTTTCGGCAAAAAGTGCGACACAGGGGCCTAAATTGAGGATTCGATACCCATATCCCGATTATTCCGTCTCGGCGGTGGGTGCAGCTCCCCGCATGGCTTATAATCGGTGTTTTCCATCCCTCTCTTTTCTTTGCCGCGACATCCTCCCCCGGAGAAGACGAAAAAGACGGCCCGAAGGTCGTCTTTTTCCATTTTCCGTTCAGCGTGGAATGGGGTCATCCCTTCCCCGCCTTATCTGCGGCCCTCTTTGGCCTCGATGCATTCCGTGGCGTGGGGCACTTTCATCAGCCGCTCCTTGGGAATGAGCTTTCCGGTCGTTTTGCAGATGCCGTACGTCTTGTTCTCGATGCGTACGAGCGCCATTTCGAGGTTGCGGATAAATTTCATCTGATGGGCAGCCAAACGACCGCTTTCCTCTTTGGAAAGAGTTGCGGCGCCCTCCTCCAGCACCTTGAACGTCGGCGATGTGTCTTCCGTATCGTTGTCGGCGGTATGGGTGATCGTGGCGCGCAACAGCTCGTAGTCCGCACGCGCGTTCTCAAGCTTTTTCAGGATAAGCTGCCGGAACTCTTCGAGTTCGGCGTCGCTGTATCTGGTTCTTTCGTCTGCCATAATAATCTCCTCTCTTTTAAGGTTTACTGTAAAATTAAGCAATAATTCCGATATTACCAAATTTTACCGGAATATATCAAGGGGCTATATCCGCGTCACGGCGATGCGCAGCGGTTCGTCGTCCACGTCGGTTTCGACGACTGTTTCGCCTGCCGGTTCCGCTGCCGGACGGACCTCCACGGCGAGGGTCTGCGAAGCGATGTAACCGGCGAATCGGGCGATTGCGTCGGCCACCAGGGGCTTCTGTTCGATCTCTGCGCGGATCTTGTCCGTGACCTCGAATCCGGAGTCCTTGCGGATATTCTGGATGCGGTTTATCAACTCGCGTGCCACACCTTCGGCTTTCAGCTCCTCGGTGACGGTAATGTCGAGCGCCACGGTGAGTTTTCCCTCCGAGGCGACGAGCCATCCGGGCATGTCTTCCGAGGTGATCTCGAAGTCGGCGGGCGTCACGGTGATCCGCTCCGCTCCGAGGTCGAGCACCGTTTCCGGCGCGGCCTCCACCTCGGCGATACGTTCCTGCGAGAACTCCGCGACGAGGGCGGCGATCTGCTTCATCCACTTGCCGTAACGCGGCCCGAGGGTCTTGAAGTTGGGCTTGATGCGTTTGGTAATCAGCCCCGTGGTCTTTTCGATCAGCTCGATCTCCTTCACGTTGACCTCGTTCATAATGAGGTTCTTCACGGCCGAAATATGCTCCGCCGTCGCGGGGTCGAGCACCGGGATCAGGATTTTGGTCAGCGGCTGGCGCACCTTGATCGACACTTTGCGGCGCAGGGCCAGCACCATCGACGAGACCTTCTGCGCCAGCGACATCATCTCTTCGAGGCGGGCGTCGATCAGCCGTTCGTCGGCCGTCGGGAACGCCGCGAGATGCACCGATTCGTCCTTGTGGCGACCGCTCACGGCGTTGAGGTCCGTGAAGATGCGGTCGGAGATGAACGGCGCGAACGGCGCTGCGAGCATCGTGACGGTCTCAAGACAGGTGTACAGCGTCTGATAGGCCGCCAGTTTGTCCTCCGACATGCCGCCTCCCCAGAACCGCTTGCGGTTGAGGCGCACGTACCAGTTCGAGAGGTTTTCGCCCACGAACTCCTGAATGGCGCGGGCCGCCGGAGTGGGGTCGTAGTCTTCGAGAGATTCGGTAACGTTCTTCACCAGCGTATTCAGGAGCGAGATGATCCAGCGGTCGATTTCGGGACGCTTCTCCATCGGAACCTCCTCTTCACGGCCCGTGAAGCCGTCCACGTTGGCGTAGAGGGCGAAGAACGAGTAGGTGTTGTAGAGCGTTCCGAAGAATTTGCGGCGCACTTCGTCGACGCCGTCCCTGTCGAACTTGAGGTTGTCCCACGGCTGCGAGTTGGAGATCATGTACCAGCGCGTCGCGTCGGCTCCGTAGGTGTCGAGCACCTCGAACGGATCGACGGCGTTGCCCAGGCGTTTCGACATCTTGTTGCCGTTCTTGTCCAGCACCAGACCGTTCGAAATGATATTCTTGAAAGCCACCGAGTCGAAGAGCATCGAGGCGATGGCGTGCAGCGTGAAGAACCAGCCGCGCGTCTGGTCGACGCCCTCGGCGATGAAGTCGGCGGGGTAGACCTGGCCGAAGCCCTCCTTGTTCTCGAACGGGTAGTGCACCTGCGCATAGGGCATGGCGCCCGAGTCGAACCATACGTCGATCAGGTCCGATTCGCGCCTCATCGGCTCGCCCTTCGACGAGACCAGCACGATCGAATCGACATAGGGGCGGTGCAGGTCGATGTTCTCGGTCGAGTAGTTCTCCTTCGACATGTCGCCGACCCTGAAATTCCTGTACGGGTTTTCCTGCATGACGCCCGCCGCTATCGAACGCTCTATTTCGGTCATCAGTTCTTCGACCGAACCGATGCACTTCACCTCGGAGTAGTCCTCCGTGGCCCATACGGGCAGCGGGGTTCCCCAGAAGCGCGAACGCGAGAGGTTCCAGTCCACCAGTCCTTCGAGCCACTTGCCGAAGCGGCCCGTTCCGGTCGATTCGGGTTTCCAGCGGATCGTTTTGTTCAGTTCGATCATCCGCTCGCGCAGCGCCGTGGTGCGGATGAACCACGAGTCGAGCGGGTAGTAGAGCACGGGTTTGTCCGTGCGCCAGCAGTGGGGGTAGGAGTGGGTGTGCTTCTCGATCTTGAAGGCCTTGTTTTCGGCTTTCAGCATCACCGCGATGTCGATGTCCAGCGTCGGGTCGGTCTCGCTCAGCCGCTCGTCGTAGGCGTTCTTCACGTAGCGGCCCGCATACTCCCCGTATTTCGCGGCGTCGACGTGCGTCTTCACGAACTCCGGGTCGAGGTCTTCGATCAAAAAGAATTTGCCCTGCCTGTCGACCATCGGCTGGTTCTTGCCCGCGCGGTCGACCATGAAGAGCGGCGGGATGCCGGCGGCCTTGGCCACGCGGTCGTCGTCGGCGCCGAACGTCGGGGCGATGTGCACGATGCCCGTACCGTCCGAGGTGGTCACGTAGTCGCCGACGATCACGCGGAAGGCGTCGCCTTCCGGCTTCACCCACGGGATCAGCTGCTCGTAGCGGATGCCTTCCAGCTCGGGACCTTTCCAGCTCCCCTCCATGATCTCGTATGTGCCTTCCATCTTCTTGGTGAAGTAGGAACCCAGTAGCTCTTTGGCCAGAATGACCGTCTGCGGCCGGTCGGTGTAGGGGTTGCGGCACTTGACCTTCACGTATTCGATCGCAGGGCCTACGGCCAGCGCCGTGTTCGAAGGCAGCGTCCACGGCGTGGTGGTCCAGGCCAGGAAATAGAGTTCACCTTCGATTCCTTCGAAGAGTTTCTCGCTCTTCGCGTCGCGGATCACGCGGAACTGCGACGTGCAGGTCGTGTCCTTCACGTCGCGGTAGCAGCCGGGCTGGTTCAGTTCGTGGGTCGAGAGACCCGTTCCGGCGGCGGGCGAGTAGGGCTGGATGGTGTAGCCCTTGTAGAGCAGTCCCTTGTCGAAGAGCTGCTTCAGGAGCCACCACAGCGTCTCGATGTATTTGTTGTCGTAGGTGATGTACGGGTCGTCCATGTTGACCCAGTAGCCCATCTTGCGCGTGAGGTCCTCCCACTTGCCCGTGAACTCCATCACCGCCTCGCGGCACGTGCGGTTGTACTCCTCGATGGAGATCTTCTTGCCGATGTCTTCCTTGGTGATGCCGAGCTTCTTCTCGACGCCCAGTTCCACGGGCAGTCCGTGAGTGTCCCATCCGGCCTTGCGGTGCACGAGGTAGCCCTGCTGCGTCTTGTAGCGGCAGAATACGTCCTTGATCGTGCGGGCCATGACGTGGTGGATGCCGGGCATGCCGTTTGCCGAGGGGGGACCCTCGTAGAATACGAACGTGGGATGGCCCTCGCGGGTCGTGATGCTTTTGTGGAACGTGTCGCGTGCGTCCCATTCGCCGAGCACGTCGGCGGCTATGCCTGCCAGGTCGAGGCCTTTATACTCCTTGAACTTCATATCGGTAGAAATTTCTTCGCTAATTTTCTGACAATTGGCAAAGATATAAAAAAGATTTGAAAAACGGGTCTGAAGCGTTCGATTTATGGATGTCCGTTCCGGGAAGCGGGGTCTGCGGGGGCCTTCCCTTCGTCGGGGCTGTCCGCGTCCGGCTTCGGGGCGATGACCGTCCCGGTCGTTTCCCGTCCGGTTCTGCGCCCGGGACGGACGCGGGTTTTGGGGATTACTCCCCCGCGGGAATGTCGATCCGGAAACAGGAGCCTTCGCCCGCCACGGAGTCGACGCCGACCGAGCCGCCCAGCTGTTCGGCGATCGACTTGCAGATCGACAGCCCGAGCCCGGTCCCCTGGGTGAAGGTGTCGAGTTTGACGAAACGTTCGAAGATGCGTTCCCGGTCTTCGGGCGCGATGCCGATGCCCGTGTCGCGGACGTAGAAACGGATGTGGCCGGGAATCCGGCGGAATCCGATCGTTACCGATCCTTTTTCGGTAAATTTCAGTGCATTGCGCGTAAAGTTGTTCAGCACCTGGGCAAGCCCCTTCCTGTACTCCGTGACGGGGAATTCCGGCAGCCCTTCCTCGACGCGCAGTTCCACGCCCGGCCGGCGCTGGAGGCGGAGCGAGTCGGCGACCTCCCGGCATAAGTCCCGGGCGTCGAACTGCGTGCGCTCGATGTCCGTGCGTCCCGACTCGATGCGCGCCAGATCCAGCACGTCGGAGATGATTTGCAGCAGCAGGGTGTTGTTGCGCAGGATGATGTCGGTGTACTCCCGGCGGGTTTTGTGCCTGCTTTCGTCTGCCAGCAGCTCCGAGAATCCGACGATGGCGTTCAGCGGGGTGCGGATTTCGTGGCTCATGTTGGCCAGGAACGCCGACTTGAGTTTGTTGGACTCCTCGGCGCGCTTCTTCGCTTCGCGCAGCTCCTCCTCCTCGGTGCGTTTGAGTTCGCTGATGTCGTAGTTGACGCACGCCAGGTCGATCACGCCCTCCTCCGGACGGTAGTCGCGGCAGAGCAGGTGGATTTTGATCCAGCGCATCGGCTCCTGATCGCTCACGATGCGCACTTCGTTGACGAAAGTCCGGATTTCTCCGGTTTTGAGGCGTTCGAACTCCTCCTCAAGGTGTTGCCGGTCGTCGGGATGGACCTGCCGCCAGTGGCCGAGAATCTGTGAGGCGGGCGTGTTTTCCGCTTCGCCGTAATTTTTGGCCCAGGGCCCCTTGGTGTAACCCTCTCCCGTAAGGGGGTTGTAGCTGACGCAGCCCACGTGCGCGAAGTCCGAAACCAGGTTGAAGAGATGCTCGAAATCGTCCAGCTGTTCGCGGCTGCGCGTGGCGTCGGTGATGTCTTCGAGCAGGATGACCAGTTCGTCGTCGTCGCCCGGCGTGTTGTAGATCAGGCAGCGGCAGGTGCGTTTGCCGTCCGGGCTTTTCCCGGTCTGCTCCCAGAAGGAGCAGGAGGGGATGTGCTCGAATGTGGGAATGTGTTTCAGGGGATCTATTCCCACCTCGCGGGCCGTCTTTCCGGCATGGCCCTGCGTGTGGATGCCCAGTATCCTGCCGGCCTGCTGGTTGATGTACGAAAGCAGGTAGTCGACCGCTTCGCCCGATTTGTCGCGCAGGATGTTGACGCGCAGGTAGCCGATCGGCAGGTGTTCGATCAGTTGTGCGAGGTGGCTGTAATTGCGTTGCGTCGCCTTGTAACTCTGATTGATGGAGGCCAGTTCGGCATTTTCGGGAGTGCCTTCCGTAACGCGGCGGACGGTTCCGAAAACCGAGCGGACGCCCGTCAGCGGATCGTTGGCGGCAGCCACGGCTCTGACTTGCAGGCATCTGTCGCCGTTGGCCGTGACGAACGTTTCGTCGAGCGAGTCGGAGACCTTGAGGGCGGCGCAGCGGGTGTAAATGCGCGCCCGGTGCTCCTCGCCGGGCAGCAGGTAGACCTCCTCGAACGAAATGCGGGTGCGATCTGCGCCGAAAAGGTCCGCCGCCAGCCGCGAACAGGTCATTTCGCGCTGTCCGAAGTCGAGCTGCCACCATCCGACGCCGGAGGCGTCGAGTGATTTTTGCAGCAGGTCGGGGGCGGCTTGTTCGGAGTGCATGGCAGAAATACCCTTTTTTCGATGTTTCTGCAAAAATAGAAAATTTCGGGAGAAAACGAATTTTGTCCGGATGATTTTTTGCGCGGCGGCGCTATTCGGTTTCGTCCTGCCGCGTCAGCGTGCGGATCACGCGCGCCGGGTTTCCCACGGCCACCGAGTCGGCCGGGATGTCGCGCGTCACGACGGCTCCGGCGCCGATGACCGAACGGTCGCCGATGGCGACGCCCGGGCAGACGATCACCCCTCCGCCCAACCAGCAGTCGTCGCCGACGGTGATCGGACGGCCCGCTTCGAGTCCAGTGCGGCGCTGTGCCGCGTCGAACGGATGCAGGGCGGTGAGCAGCTGCACTTTGGGCCCTATGAGCGTGTGGCGGCCGATGCGGATCGGCGCCAGGTCGAGGAACACGCAGTCGAAATTGACGAACGACCCTTCGCCGATTGAGATGTTGAGTCCGTAATCGCAGCGGAACGGTTCGCGGATGAATCCTTCGCAGCCGGGGCACAGCTCGCGCAGTGCGGCGCGGTAGGCGTCGTCGTGGCCGCAGAGTTCGACGTTGAGGCGGTGCATCAGGCGCGTGGCGTTGTCCCGGATGGCGGTGAGTTCCGCATCCCGGGGGTCGAACCACCCGCCGGCGAGCATCTTTTCCCGCTCGGTCATTTTAGTCGAAGGATTGCATTTCGATCAGCTTGGCGTAGATGCCGTTGCGTTCCATCAGCTCGTTGTGCGTGCCCTGTTCGGCGATGCGGCCGTGGTCGACGACAACGATCAGGTCGGCGTTGTGGATGGTCGACAGGCGGTGGGCGATGACCACCGACGTGCGGCCTTTGAGCAGGTTGTTGAGGGCGTCCTGCACGAGTTTTTCGCTCTCGGTGTCGAGTGCCGAGGTGGCCTCGTCGAGGATCAGGATGTCGGGGTTCTTGAGCACCGCGCGGGCGATCGAGAGCCGCTGGCGCTGGCCGCCGGAGAGTTTCACGCCCCGGTCGCCGATGTTGGTCCCGTAACCGTCGGTGCATTCGCGGATGAAGCAGTCGGCGTTGGCGACCTTCGCCGCCTCGACCACCTCTTCGTGCGTGGCGCCGCGCTTGCCCATGCCGATGTTGTTTTCGATGGTGTCGTTGAAAAGCACGGTGTCCTGCGCCACGACGCTCATATGGGCGCGCACGCTCTCCTGCGTGTAGTCGCGCAGCGAGATGCCGTCGATGAGTATTTCGCCCGCCGAGGGGTCGTAGAAGCGGGGCAGCAGCTCGCTCAATGTCGACTTGCCGCCTCCCGAGGGACCGACCAGAGCCACGGTCTGCCCGCGGCGTATCTCGAACGAAATGCCGTCGATCACTTCGCGCTCCCCGTCGTAGGTGAAGTGCACGTCGCGGAATTCGATTTTCTCTTTCAGCCCCGTGAGTTCCCGGGCGCCGGGTTTGTCCTGTATTTCGGGTTTCGTGTCGATGATCGAGAAGATGCGCTCTCCGGCGGCGATTCCCTGGTTGATGTTGGCGAACTGGTCGATGAAGGTGCGCACGGGGCGCGTGATCTGCGAGAAGATGGCGATGAAGGCGATGAATCCGCCGGGGTCGAGCACGCCTTTGGCCACGAGCGAACCGCCGAAGACGAGGATCACGCCCACGGCCGTGATGCCGAGGAACTCGCTCATCGGCGAGGCCAGCTGCTGCCGGCGGGCCATCGAGAGGGTCAGGCGCGCCAGGTCGGCGCTGATGGCGTAGTATTTCTGCTTGATGTATTCCGTGGCGTTATAGCTCTTGATGACCTTGATGCCCGAGAGCGACTCGTCGAGCGTCGAGACCATCTCGCCCATGCGCTGCTGGTTGGTGCGGGCCGGGTGGCGGAGTTTCTTCACGATGCTGCCGATCAGCAGGGCCACCACCGGGAGGAACAGCACCGAGAAGATGGCCAGCTCCCACGAAATGGCCACCATCATCACGATGTAGCCGATGATCAGAAACGGTTCGCGGAACGACACCTGGAGGGTGTTGGTGATGCAGAACTGCACCACGCCCACGTCGGAGGTGATTTTCGAAATGATGTCGCCCTTGCGCTGGTCCGAGAAATAGCCCACGTTCATGTCCATCACGCGCGAGAACATTTCGTTGCGCATGCGTTGCAGGGTCCGCGTGCGCATGTTCTCCATGGTCCATGCGCCGAGGTAGCGGAACAGGTTGCTCATCAGGCTGATGCAGATGGCTACAATGGCCAGCAGCATCAGTACGTTCTGGCGGTCGTATTGTTCGAAGATGTGCGAATAGGCGAAGTTGAAAAGTGTTGCGAGGTAGTCCTGATTGAGTTCCAGGGGAGGCAGCTTTTCGACGTATTCGAAGGAGTAGTTCGCGTCGAACATGGTGTTCAGGATCGGGATGATCAGCATGAACGTCAGCGAGTTGAACAACGCGTAGAAAAGCGAGTAGAAGAAGTAGGGGATCGCGTATTTCTTGATCGGCCGGGCAAAACCCAACAGCCGCATGTATGTTTTGAACATTCGGAGCGTATGTTTGTTGGTTACGCAATTCGCGGCGTAAAGATAGGAATAATAACCCGAAAAGCGAAAAATGTACGATAATTCGATGGATTATGGTGGACTTTGTGCCGAAAAAACGGTGCGGCGGCCTTCCGTTTTACCGCTCTGCGGGATCGTAGCCCGTGTCTTCGAGCCAGTGCGCCTTGTCGTTGGCCGCCGCCACGGCCAAACAGTCGCAGCGGTTGTTCTCGACTGTTTCGGCGTGGCCCTTGACCCAGACGAAACGGACGTTGTGGCGGTTGTACACGCGCAGGAAACGCATCCAGAGATCGGGGTTTTTCTTGCCCGCGAATCCCTTGCGGACCCAGCCGAAGACCCAGCCTTTCGAGACGGCGTCGACGACGTATTTCGAATCGGAGTAGATGACCACGTCCGAACCCTCGAACTTGAGCGTTTCGAGCGCCACGCACACGGCCATCAGCTCCATGCGGTTGTTGGTCGTGAGGCGGAATCCCTGCGACAGCTCCTTGCGGTGGTGTCCCGAGAGAAGCACTGCGCCGTAGCCGCCCGGCCCGGGGTTTCCGAGGGCCGAGCCGTCGGTGTAGATGGTGATCGGAGACAAAATATGCGTAGATTAGAGATCAAACATAGAGTTTATGACGGGATGTTCCGGTCCGGTTTTCCGGGGCTTGCGCCTGCCGCACCGCCGCCGGCCGTTTCGCGGTTCATTCGGCGGCCGTTCCGCCCAGCTCCTTGTCCAGAATCTTTTTCGCCTGGTAAAAGGCATTCGTGTAATTGCGTGCCAGTATGGTGCCGTCCGGACCGATCAGAACGAAGAACGGCCAGCCTTCGATGGCATACGTTTCCATGATCTGCCGGTTTTCCGGATGACCGGTTTCCAGTTCCGCTTCGATCCATCCGTGTTCCAGCATGCCGGCCAGCACGGGGCGCATGTCGTCCACACCCGGCGACGGCGTTTTTTTGCCTGCGGGCAGACTTTCGTATACGCTCCGGATATCGGCGATGGATTCGGTCAGACCCACCACCTGCAACCCTTTGTCCTTGTACTTTTCGAACAGATCGCTCACCTGCCGGTCGATATGGATCGAGCCGGGACACAATCCCCAATGGTAGAGCAGCAGGTATCGGCCTTTGAAATCAGCCTTGGCGACAGTACGGTCTTCGGTCGTTGCCAGTGTGAAATCCGGCGCCGGTTTTCCTTCGGCGAGTTGTTCCATTCTTGCCATGCAGTCTGCGTACATCTGGCCGAAATAGCTCGTTTTCAACCCTTCGGACAATGTCTTGTAAAACTTGTGCGCCTCCTTGGCTGGGGTGTACGACAACTTGGGTATCCTGTCGATCAACAGGTACAGGCTTCCGTGCGGATTGGCCGCTTCGTAGGCTTTTCGCAGCATATCCTTCCGTTCTACGCCGGGATTGCCGTTGTAAAATCGGTTGAATTTTCCGCCCCATTCCCGGCTGGCTGCCGTATCGTTCCGCTCCGACGCTTCCCGTGCATTTTCCAGATAACGCCCCCGGACCCGGCCGAGCGAATCATCGACCGCCAGCAGGCTCGACAGCATGGGCTCGTCGTAAATTCCTCCGCCGAGACGGCAATAATAGATCGCATCCGTCGAGCCGGTCATGCCGATCCTATCGCCGGGCCTGACGATGACGGGTTTGCCTCCGCGATCCCCGGCTGCGGCTCTTCCGGCTTTCGGGCGGTAGGTCATCAGGTAGTACTGGTCGTGTTCCGACTTCCCCCGATGACGGAATGCGCCCGGTTTGCGGACTACGACGTCGAATCCCGGGCCGTACTTCCATGAAGGCAGGAGAATACGCTCGAAACGGAGGGTGTCTCCGGCTTGCAGTCCCTCGATCCTTCCCTCCAGTCTGAATCCCCGGGCATAGGCACAGGCTGCCGTCATGGTCAGGGCGCAGCATGACAGGAGGAGTTTGTATCGTAGGGCCATGATAGCTGTTTTAATGCTTATTTGCCGGATTCGAGCGCCGCCAACTGTTCGCGGATCGCCGTGATCTTGGCTTCGGCGTCGGCCTGCTTGGCGCGCTCGTTGGCCACCACCTTCTCGGGCGCCGAGGCGACGAACCGCTCGTTCGAGAGCTTCTTCATCACCGAGGCGAGGAATCCCTCGTAGTAGGCCAGATCGTCCGCGAGTTTTTTGCGCTCGGCCTCGGCGTCGATCTTTCCGGCCATCGGCACGAAGTACTGCGTCGTCTTGACGATGAACGCCGCGGCCGCCGGGTCCTTCTCCGCCACGGTCTCGATGGCCGTGAGGTTGGCCATCTTCATCACGACGGGGGCGAACTCCGCGGGATAGTTCTCATCGGCGATGACCCGGAGCGTCAGCGCCTCTTTCTGCGGCAGGCTCTTCTGGTTGCGGATGTTGCGCACCGAGGTGATGATCTCCTTCGCCAGTTCGAAGCGCGCCAGCATCGCGGCGTCTTCGGCCGCAGGCTCGGGCATCTGCGCCACGCAGATCGAAGCGCCTTCGGCGCGGGGCGCGAGGTCCTGCCAGATCTCTTCCGTGACGAACGGCATGAAGGGGTGCAGCACGCGCATCAGGGCGTCGAAATAGCCCTTCGTCGCCTCCATCGTCGGGGCGTCGATGGGCTGTCCGTAGGCGGGCTTCGCCATCTCGAGGTACAAGCCGCTGAAATCGTCCCAGAAGAGGCGGTAAGCCTCCTTGAAGGCCTCCGAGATGCGGTATGACTTGAAATCCTCGGCGATCTGGCGCAGCGAGCGGCCCAACGCCTGCCCGAACCACGCCACGGCTAGACGGTTGTTCTCGCTTTGCGCCGCCGCGGCGTCCACCGCCCAGCCGTTCAGGAGGCGGTAGGCGTTCCAGATTTTGTTGCCGAAGTTGCGGCCCTGCTCGCACAGCGCCTCGTCGAACATCACGTCGTTGCCGGCCGACGAGGAGATCAGCATGGCCATGCGCACGCCGTCGGCGCCGTATTGGGCAATCAGGTCCAGCGGGTCAGGCGAATTGCCCAGCTGCTTGGACATCTTGCGGCCGATCTTGTCGCGCACGATACCCGTGAAGTAGACGTTCGAGAAGGGCTTTTCGTGGCGGTATTCGTAGCCGGCCATGATCATGCGGGCCACCCAGAAGAAGATGATGTCGGGACCGGTCACCAGATCGTTGGTGGGGTAGTAGTAGCCGATCTCCCTGTTGTCCGGGAAGCGGATGCCGTCGAATACCGAGATGGGCCACAGCCACGACGAGAACCACGTGTCCAGCACGTCCTCGTCCTGTCGCAGGTCCGTCAGTTGCAGCGATGCGTCGCCGCTCTTCGCGCGGGCTTTTTCCAGCGCCTCTTCGGTCGTCAGGGCCACCACGAAGCCGCCTTTGGGAAGATAGTACGCCGGAATGCGCTGGCCCCACCACAGCTGGCGCGAGATGCACCAGTCCTTGATGTTCTCCATCCAGTGGCGGTAGGTGTTCTTGTATTTCTCGGGCACGAAACGGATCGCGTCCTCCATCACGGCCTTCGTCGCCGGTTCGGCCAGCTCCTGCATCGAGAGGAACCACTGCATCGAGAGTTTCGGCTCGATGGCCACGCCCGTGCGCTCCGAATAGCCCACGTTGTTGGTGTAATCTTCGGTCTTTTCCAAAAGGCCCGCCGCGTCGAGGTCCTTTTCGATCTGCCGGCGCACGTCGAAGCGGTCCTGACCCACGTACATGCCCACCTTGTCGTTGATCGTGCCGTCGTCGTTGAAGATGTCGATGGTCTCCAGCCCGTATTTCTCGCCCAGCATGTAGTCGTTCACGTCGTGCGCCGGGGTCACCTTCAGGGCGCCCGTTCCGAACTCGATGTCGACGTATTCGTCGCGGATCACGGGGATCGACCGTCCCACCAGCGGCACGACGACGCGGGCGTCGGCGGGCAGGGCCTTGTAACGCTCGTCATTGGGGTTGACGCACAGCGCCGTATCGCCCAGAATGGTCTCGGGGCGCGTCGTGGCGACGATGATCGCCCGGTTGGTTCCCTCGACCTTGTAGCGCAGGTAGTAGAGCTTGCCGTGCGACTCCTTGAAGACCACCTCCTCGTCCGAGAGGGCCGTCTGCGCCGCGGGGTCCCAGTTGACCATCCTTACGCCGCGGTAGATCTTGCCTTTCTCGTAGAGGTCGCAGAAGACGCGCAGAACGCTCTCCGTGCGGGCTTCGTCCATCGTGAAGCACGTGCGGTCCCAGTCGCACGAGGCGCCCAGTTTGCGCAGCTGTTTGAGAATCACGCCGCCGTATTTCTCCTTCCATTCCCAGGCGTGGCGGAGGAACTCCTCGCGCGTGAGCGACGACTTTTCGATGCCCTTTTCGCGCAGCATCGCCACCACCTTGGCTTCGGTGGCGATCGACGCGTGGTCCATGCCCGGCACCCAGCAGGCGTTCTTTCCCGACATGCGGGCGCGGCGCACCAGCACGTCCTGCAACGTGTTGTTGAGCATGTGCCCCATGTGGAGCATGCCCGTCACGTTGGGGGGAGGGATGACGATCGTGTAGGGTTCCCGCTGGTCGGGTTCCGAGTGGAAAATATGCTGTTCGATCCAGTAGTCGTACCATTTGGATTCGATCTGCTGCGGTGCGTATTTGTCTGCGATTTGCATGGCGCGTTGAATTTTACTTTGTTTTCAGGGATGCAAAGTTATTAACATTCTGTCAAAGATAAAATAAAATTTCTAAAAAATCGTTATATTTGCACCATTATATATCTGTATATCCTATGAGCAAAAAAGATAAGATCAAAACCATCGAAGTAGACGACGTGAATCTCGTCCCCGAGCTGCTCGACGGCAATCACCGCGTGATCCCCATCGTGACCGGCGGCGACGAGCCTGTGGAGGAGGTCGAAGTGCCCGAAATCATACCCATTCTCACGCTGCGTTCGTCGGTGCTTTTCCCCGGCGCCATCACGCCCATCACGGTGGGCCGCGACAAGAGCATCAACCTCGTGCGCGCCGTGAATGCCGAAGGCGGTATTCTGGGCGCCGTGTTGCAGCGCGAAAGCGACGTCGAGGACCCCGCGCCGGACGACATGTACAAGGTCGGCACGGCCGCGCGGATCATCAAGATCCTCGAAATGCCCAACGGCAACCTCACGGTGATCCTGAACGGTCTGGAGAAGGTCGAGATCACGGAGTACATCACCACCGAGCCTTATTTCAAGGCCCGGGTGACGGCCCTGCGCGATTCGACTCCCGATGTGAAGAGCATCGAGTTCGAGGCTCTCGTGGACTCGATCCGCGACGTGGCGCTGAACATCATCAACGTGTCGCCGTCGATGCCCAAGGAGGCGGCTTTCGCCATCAAGAACATCGACTCGAAGCGCGGTATCATCAACTTCATCTGCTCCAACATGGAGCTGACGGACGAAGACCGCCAGTCGCTGCTGGAGGCCCCCGGCCTGCTGGCCCGCGCCCGCAAGCTGCTCGAAATCCTGATCCGCGAGCAGCAGCTGGCCGAGCTGAAGAACCAGATTCAGGAGCGCGTCAAGCAGGAGATCGACAAGCAGCAGCGCGACTACTACCTCCAGCAGCAGATGCGTACGATCCAGGACGAACTGGGCGACGGCGCCGATGCCGACATCGAGAAGATGCGCGAGGAGGCCAAGAAGAAGAACTGGCCCGCGGAGGTGGGCGAAACCTTCGAGAAGGAGTTGCAGAAGGTCGAGCGGCTGAATCCCGCCGTGGCCGAATATTCGGTGCAGATGACCTACCTGCAGCTGCTGCTGGAACTGCCGTGGAACGACGTGACGAAGGACAACCTCGACCTCAAGTGCGCCCGCGAACAGCTCGATCACGACCATTTCGGTCTGGACGAGGTGAAGGAGCGGCTGCTGGAGCACCTGGCCGTCATCAAGCTCAAGGGCGACCTCAAATCGCCGATCCTCTGCCTCTACGGCCCTCCGGGCGTGGGTAAGACCTCGCTGGGCAAGTCGGTGGCCGCGGCGCTGGGCCGCAAGTTCGGCCGTATTTCGCTGGGCGGCCTGCACGACGAGTCGGAGATTCGCGGACACCGCCGCACCTACATCGGCGCCATGCCGGGCCGGATCATCCAGACCATCAAGCGGTGCGGCTCGTCGAACCCCGTCATCATCCTCGACGAGGTGGACAAGGTGACCGTTTCGAACCACGGCGACCCGTCGAGCGCCCTGCTGGAGGTGCTCGATCCGGAGCAGAACACCACGTTCCACGACAACTACCTCGACATGGAGTACGACCTGTCGAAGGTGCTGTTCATCGCCACGGCCAACAACGTGGCCAATATCGCCCCGGCGCTGCGCGACCGCATGGAGATGATCAACATTGCCGGTTACCTCCTGGAGGAGAAGGTGCGCATCGCGCTGGACCACCTGCTGCCCAAGCAGCGCGAGGCCCACGGCATCAAGGAGCAGGAGATGACGATGACCCCGGAGGTCGTCGAGAACGTCATCGCCTGCTATACGCGCGAAGCCGGCGTGCGTTCGCTGGACAAGAATCTGGCGAAGATCGCCCGCGCCCGCGCCAAACAGATCGCTTTCGACGAGGCTTTCGCGCCCGAGATTTCGATGAAGGACGTCGAGAAAATCCTCGGCATGCCCAAGTTCCTCAAGGAGGAGTACGAAGTGGGCGGCATGACGGGCGTCGTGACGGGCCTTGCGTGGACCGAGGTCGGCGGCGACATCCTCTACATCGAGTCGGTGCTGACGCCCGGCAAGGGCAAGGTGAGCCTCACGGGCAACCTGGGCGATGTGATGAAGGAGTCGGCGACGATCGCCCACGAGTGGACGATGGCCCACTACAAGGAGTTGGGCATCGACCCCAAGCTGTTCGAAACGAACGACATCAACATCCACGTTCCCGAGGGTGCGATCCCGAAGGACGGTCCTTCGGCCGGCATCACGATGGTCACTTCGATCGTGTCGAGCTATACGGGCCGCAAGGTGAAGGAGCGTATCGCCATGACGGGCGAGACCACGCTCCGCGGACGGGTGATGCCCGTGGGCGGCGTGAAGGAGAAGATCCTGGCCGCCAAACGCGCCGGCATCACCGAGCTGATCCTCTCGGAGGAGAACCGCAAGGACATCGCCGAGATCAAACCCGAATATATCGCGGGCCTCACGTTCCATTACGTGAAGACCAACGAGGAGGTGTTGCAGCTGGCTCTGGAATAGTTTTTTCGTGATGGCGGCGAACTCTGGCGCTTCCTTCGTCGGCTTCGGCAGCCACATACCCCGTGTATGCTTCTGCCTTGCCGGTTTCACGAAGTCCCGGATTTCATCCGCCCTGACGAAAAAACGGGAGGCTGTAATTATGAATTTTGAATTCTGAATTATGAATTTTTTGGCAATCATCCCCGCGCGCTACGCTTCGACGCGCTTTCCCGGGAAGCCGCTGGCGCGGCTGGGCGGCAAGCCCGTCATCCAGCGGGTCTACGAGCAGGTCGCCGGCGTGCTGGACGATGCCGTGGTGGCCACCGACGACGAGCGCATCCGCGACGCCGTGCGGGCCTTCGGGGGACGGGTCGAAATGACCTCCCCGGACCACCGGAGCGGCACCGACCGCTGTTGGGAGGCCTACTGCAAGCAGGGCCGCGAATACGACGTGGTGGTCAACGTGCAGGGTGACGAACCTTTTATCCGTCCTTCGCAGCTGGAGGCCGTGAAACGCTGTTTCGACGATCCCGCGACCGACATCGCCACGCTCGTGAAACCCTTCACCGAGGCCGACGGACTGGCGGCCCTCGAAAATCCCAACTCGCCCAAGGTGGTCCTCGACGCGCAGTCGCGGGCCATCTATTTTTCCCGCTCGGTGATTCCCTACCTGCGGGGCGTTCCGCGCGAAGAGTGGCTCGCGCGCCACACGTTCTACAAGCATATCGGGCTTTACGCCTTTCGCGCCGACGTGCTGCGGGCGGTGACGGCGTTGCCGCAGTCGCCGCTTGAGCTGGCCGAATCGCTTGAACAGCTGCGCTGGCTGGAGAACGGTTACAAGATCGGCGTGGGGATTTCGGAGGTCGAGACCATCGGCATCGACACGCCCGAGGATCTGGAGAAAGCGGAACGCTTTCTCCAATTAAAAATGAAGAATGAAAAATTAGGGATTGAAAATTCTCCGGAATTCTTAATCTTTAATTTTTAATTTTTAATTCGAATTTTATGGCAATAAAATTTATCGCAGGTCCGTGCGTCATTGAATCGGCCGAACTGCTGGACGCCGTGGGCGAAAGGCTTGCGGCCATCAACCGCACCCTCGGCACGGAAATCATCTTCAAGGCCTCGTTCGACAAGGCCAACCGCACTTCCATATCGTCGTTCCGCGGCCCGGGACTCGAAAAGGGGTTGCAGATGCTTTCGGACGTGCGGGCGAAGTGGGGGCTGCGTCTGCTCACCGACATCCACGAATCGTGGCAGGCCGCACCCGTCGGCGAGGTCGTCGACGTGATCCAGATTCCGGCGTTCCTCTGCCGCCAGACCGATCTGGTGGTCGCCGCAGCCCGGACCGGCAAAACGGTGAATGTCAAAAAGGCCCAGTTCCTTTCGGGCGCGGACATGCGCTATCCTTACGAAAAGGCCCGCGAGGCGGGGGCCGGTGACATCTGGCTCACCGAACGCGGCAACTCGTTCGGCTACAACAACCTCGTCGTCGATTTCCGCAATATCCCCGACATGCTCAAAATCGCCCCTACGGTCGTGATGGACTGCACCCACTCGGTGCAGCGCCCTGGCGCGGCGGGCGGCAAGACGGGCGGCAACCGCGAATTCGTGCCCGCCATGGCGCATGCGGCCAAGGCGTTCGGGGCCAACGGTTTCTTTTTCGAAGTGCATCCCGATCCCGACAAGGGGTTGAGCGATGCGGCCAACATGCTGCGGCTCGACGATCTGGAGCCCCTTGTGAAAAGCCTGCTGTAAAATACCCATCTAACTCTCGTTAAGCATGACAGATACGACCAAGGCGCAGATTCTGGAGGTTGCCCGCAAGGCGATCCATACCGAAATGCTGTCGCTCAAACGCATGGAAGACACTCTCGGCGACGAGTTTGCCACGGCCGTGGAGATGATCCTCGGAAGCCGCGGCAAGTGTATCGTTACGGGCATGGGCAAGTCGGGCCTCGTGGGGCGCAAGATCGCCGCGACGCTCGCTTCGACCGGAACCCCGAGCTTCTTTCTCCACCCCGGCGAAGCCTTCCACGGCGACCTGGGCATGATTTCGAAGGAGGACATCGTGGTCGCGCTCTCCTATTCGGGCGAGACGGACGAAATCCTCAAGATCGTCCCCTTCATCCACTCCAACGGCAACAAGCTGGTTTCGATGACCGGAAACCCCGACTCGGCGCTGGCCAAGAACTCCGACGTGCATCTCGACGTGGGGGTGAAGGAGGAGGCTTGCATCCTGCATCTCGCACCCACTTCGTCGACCACGGCGCAGATCGCCATGGGCGACGCGCTGGCCGTGTCGCTGATGCAGATGCGGGGTTTCACGAGCGTCGATTTCGCGCGCCTGCACCCGGGCGGAAGCCTCGGGCGGCGTCTGCTGATGACCGTAGGGAACGTCATGCGCGACCACGATCTGCCCGTCGTGGCGCCCGACTGCCCGGCTGCGGAGATGATCCACGCCATTTCGAAGGGCGGATTGGGGCTGATCGTGATCTGCGAGGGCGAGCGGATCGAGGGCATCGTCACCGACGGCGACGTGCGCCGCGCGATGGAGCGCCTGCGCGGGGAGTTCTTCAATATCAGGGCTTCCGACATCGCCACGCGCAATCCCAAGACCATCTCGCCGGACGAGAAACTGATCGAGGCCGAGAAGATGATGACCCGCAACAAGGTCACCTCGCTGCTCGTGACGGACGCCGCCGGCAAGCTGACCGGGGTGATTCAGATTTACGACATCAAGTTGTAGCAATGCTGCCGGTTTCGGACCGTTTCCGTAAAACGAGGGGAGGTTTTCGAAAAACCTCCCCTCGTCTATTTATTTCCTTATGTAGTGCGGCATTTCGTCCGGCAGCTCCATCGAGATTTCCACCAGCCCGCGGATTTCGCCGCGCTCCCTCCACGCCGTCTGGTAGATCATCTTGCGCACGCCCTGCTTTTCGATGGTGTAGGCGTTCGTGCCTCCCGATGCGAGCATGCGGCGGATCGTTTCGCGCGACCGTTCGTTGTGGCAGTCGAACAGGTTCCGGCCGATCAGGTCGCCGTGTTGGGCGAAGGTCGCACGCGCCTTTTCGTTCATGTAGAGGATCACGCCTTCGGTGTCGCACACCGTGACGGCGCAGTCGGCCTCTTCGGCCCAGGGAAGGGCATTTTCCGTTGTCATTGCTGTATTTTTACGAGTTGTTCGCGGTATGCGTTCAGAATGCGCGACTTGGAGATGAATCCCAGGTAGCGGCCTTGCTTGTCCACGACGGGCAGCATCCAGGCGTGCTTGTCCTCGAATTTCTCCATGACGCTCAAAATCGCCTCGTGTTCGATGATCTTGTCCGGCGGCGGAATCATGTAGTCCGAGATCGGGTGCCCGTACTTCTCGTGTTTGAACATGTCCTCGCGCAGGTCGTCCAGCTGCACCACGCCGATCAGCCGGCCGAAGTTGTCGATCACGGGGAAGATGTTGCGGCGGGCCGTCGAAATGATGTGCACGATGTCGCCCAGGGTCATGTTCTCCTTGATGCGCAGGAAATCGGTTTCCATCAGCTCTTCGAGTTTCAGGAAGACGAACACCGACTGGTCCTTGTCGTGGGTCAGCAGTTCGCCCTTCTGGCGCAGCTGCTTGGTGTAGATCGAGTCGGGGTCGAGGTAGTAGTCCACGGCGAACGAGATGCAGGCGGTGATCATCAGCGGGATGAACAGTCCGTAGCCGTTCGAGAGTTCTGCGATCAGGAAGATCGAGGTCAGCGGGGCGTTCATCACCCCCGACATGACGCCCGCCATGCCGACCAGCGTAAACGAGACGATCGACACCTCCCATCCGAACAGCGTGTTGCACACCAGCGCCAGCGAGGCGCCCGTGAAGGCTCCGACGAACAGCGACGGCGCGAACGTACCGCCCACGCCTCCCGCGGCGTTGGTCGTCGACATGGCGATGACCTTGAAGAACATCGTGGCGATGACGAAGAGGATGATCACCCAGTCGATGTCGCGGAAGCGGTAGAAGAGCGAGTTGTTGAACAGCTCCTGCGCGTTGCCGTGCATCAGGGAGGTGAATCCCTCGTAACCCTCGCCGTACAGCGGCGGGAAGACGAAGATCAGGATACCCAGAATCGCACCGCCCCACAGCCATTTTTTGTACTGTTTGTCGATGCTCTTGAAGAAACCTCCGACCCGCGAGTTCATCGACGTGAAATACCACGCCATCAGCCCGCACAGCACGCCGAGCAGGATGAACAGCGGTATCTGCCACAGCTCGAAGGCATCCGCGGGGGCCAGCGTCACGGCCAGAATCGGGTCGAAGCCGCGCAGCATGAAGGCCATCGTCGTCGCAGTGATCGAGGCGATCAGCAGCGGGATGACCGACCCGGCGGTGATGTCGAGCATCAGGATTTCCAGCACGAAGACCACGCCCGTGATCGGGGCTTTGAAGATCGCCGCGAGGGCGGCGCCCGCGCCGCAGCACAGCAGCAGCGTCGTGTGTTTGTAGTTGAGGCGCGCCAGCCGTCCGATGTTCGAGCCGATGGCCGCTCCCGTGAGCACGATCGGGGCCTCGGGTCCCACCGAACCGCCGAATCCGATGGTCGTCGCACCGCCCACGATCGAGGTCCAGCAGTTGTGCCGGGCGATGCGCGAATTGCGGCGCGACATGGCGTAGAGGACGCGCGTCACGCCTTCGGAGATGTTGTCGCGGACGATGTATTTGACGAACAGCGTCGCCAGGATGATGCCCACGGCGGGGTAGATCAGGAAGAGGATATGTGCGCTGTCCACCGGGAACCAGCGTATCAGCCCGCTCTTGATGCCGTGCAGCAGCATTTCGAACAGGTAGGCTCCCAGCCCTGCGAGCACACCGACCACCACGGCCAGCAGCATCATGATCTGCTGGTTGGAGAGTCTCCGGGTCAGCCGGAGAAACTCGAGGTAGATGCGGTCGGCGCGGAAGGACATAAAAAGTTAAAAGTTAAAAGTGAAAAGTGAAAAGTGAAACATTGCGATTGACCGAGACCGGGCGGTTTGATTTCATCCTGTACGATGCCCGGTGTGCAAGTCAAATGCCTTTGATTTTCAATTTTTAATTTTCCGTTTTCAACTTGAAATGCTCGGTCTGGCCGTCGATCAGCTCGCGGTCGTCGAAATAGTTGATTTTCATGGCCGCACGGACATCCGCCAGGGTTTCGGCGGCCGCTGCGCGGGCCTTGGCCGAGCCTTCGCGGAGGATGTCGTACACCTCGCCGATGCGCGTCTCGTAGTGGCGGCGGCGTTCGCGGATCGGGTCGAGCATCTCGTTGAGAATGGCGATCAGCAGGCGTTTCACCTTCACGTCGCCCAGCCCGCCCCGGCGGTAGTGGGCCTTCAGCTCGTCGAGCGAAGCGTATTCGGGCAAATATTTCGAAAAATGCTCGGGGCGGCTGAAAGCGTCGAGGTAGGTGAACACCGTGTTGCCTTCGACCTTGCCCGGGTCCTCCACGCGCAGGTGGTCGGGGTCGGTGTACATGCCCATCACCTTCTTCTTGACCTCCTCGGCCGTGTCCGACAGATAGATGCAGTTATTCAGCGACTTGGACATCTTGGCCTTGCCGTCGGTTCCCGGCAGGCGCATGCAGGCCGCGTTCTCGGGCAGCAGGATTTCCGGCTCGACGAGCGTTTCGCCGTACACCGCGTTGAATTTGTGGACGATTTCGCGCGTCTGCTCGATCATCGGCTCCTGGTCCTCGCCCACGGGCACAGTCGTGGCCCTGAAGGCCGTGATGTCCGACGCCTGGCTGATGGGGTAGGTGAAGAATCCGACGGGAATGCCCTGACGCTGGGTCGTGTCGCCTTCGGCGGCGCCCTCGGCGAATCCGCGCAGGGCGATCTCGGCCTTCACGGTCGGGTTGCGCTGCAAACGCTGCACGGTGACCAGGTTCATGTAGTAGAACGCCAGTTCGCACAGTTCCGCCACCTGCGACTGGATGAAGAGCGTCGATTTCGCGGGGTCGAGACCCACCGAGAGGTAGTCCAGCGCCACTTCGATGATATTCTGACGCACCTTTTCCGGGTTGTCGGCATTGTCGGTGAGCGCCTGCGCATCGGCGATCATAATGAATATTTCGTCGAACTCGCCCGAGTTCTGCAGCTCGACGCGGCGGCGGAGCGAACCCACGAAGTGGCCCAGATGGAGCCGGCCCGTGGGACGGTCGCCGGTAAGGATGATTTTTGCCATATTTTTAGAGAAAGTACATTTTGCAGGCGAAGATACGAAAAACTATGCGGCAATGCGAAAAAGTTGTCCGATATAGATTTTTTTTATATCTTCGCTTTCTCAAATAGACGCCTGTTATGACAATCATCCAACTCGAATATCTGCTGGCCGTGGCCAACTGCGGGAGTTTTTCGCTTGCGGCCGAACACTGTTTTGTGACGCAACCTTCTTTGAGCATGCAGGTTAAGGCGCTTGAAGAGGAGCTTGGCGTGGTGCTTCTGGACCGTTCGAAAAAGCCCGTCATTCCCACCGAGGCGGGCGAGGTGGTGCTGGAGCAGGCGCGCGAGACGATCAAGGCGTACAATTACATCAAGGAGGCCGTTTCGGAGCTCAAGGGCGAAACCGCGGGCAAACTGCGGCTGGGCGTCATCCCGACCATCGCGCCCTACCTGCTGCACAAATTCATCCCGGCCTTCGTGCGCGACTACCCGAAGGTCGAGCTGGAAATATCCGAGATGATCACTTCGGACATCGTCGAGGCGCTCAAGCGCGACCGGATCGACGCGGCGCTGGTCGCCAGCGGCACCTGCGGCGAGGGCATCCTCGAGCAGGAGCTTTTCAACGACCGCTTCTACGCTTACGTGTCGCCCGAAAATCCGCTCTATGAACGGCAGAATATCCGTATCGAGGAGATCGACCTCAAGGACCTGGTGATCTTGAGCCCCGGCAACTGCATGCGCGACCAGATCATCGAACTCTGCCAGGCCCGGCGTTCGATGCCGTCGCACTATTCGTTCGAATCGGGTTCGCTGGATACGCTCATGCGGATCGTCGACTGCACGTCGTGTCTGACGATCATTCCCGAAATGGCCGTTGAATACATCCCCTCGGACCGCCGCGACCGGCTGAAAACCCTTTCGAAAGGGGCTACGTCGCGCAAGATCGCCGTCGCCGTGCGCCGCACCTACGTCAAGAACTCGATCATCCGGGCCTTGACCGAGACCATTCTGGCCAATGTCCCGGGTGCGAAGGCATAGCTTCCGCTCTCTGAAAGAATGCGCCCGGCCTGCAAAACGCAGGCCGGGCGCATGTCGATTATCCGGTCGGTTATTCCGGAATCGTTACTTTGGTCGCTTTTCCCGTCCAGTCGGCGAAGATTGATTTGCCGTCGGAAAGTTTAACGGAGAGTTTGACGGAGAAATTATCCCCGTCTCTGGTGACAGTGAGCATTCCGTAGGAGACTGTTGCCGAAGAGATGTCGTCTCCATTGCTTACCGTAATTCTTTCAAACGAGTGTACGATGTCGAACTCTGTTTCACCGATTGCCCCGACGGAGAGGTATGGTCTGAGAGGCCCGGTTTGGGTAACGGGTTCTGTGAGGTCGATAGTTTTGCCTATCAGGGATTCAGAAACTTCTATATCGACACCGTAGTCGGACATTGTAAACGGTAATGTCGAAAAATACTCTCTGAATAGAATGAGGTCGTATGAGGTTTCCCATTGCTCGTCGGCTTTTTCTTCCACATAGAAAGCGCTTTTGACCTCGCAGATCTGACCATTGACGGTGATCGTCTGCATGGTGGTTACTTTTTCGTCCTTGCAGGACGTCGTGGCCAGTGCGAGTGCGCCGGTCAGACAGAACATGAAGATTTTTCGCATAAATTGAACTTGGGTTAGTTGGAGTATCTCCAAAAGTAGGGATAAAAAACGAATCCGGCGACAAAAAGGGCGAAATAATGAATCGTTTCCGGAACAATATGCCCGCTTGCGGCGCGATTTTTACCGCGTTGCTTTCAAATCTCATTCTCTTTTCATACCTTTGCAAGGTTATAGATACCTATTGAACATTTATGGATAAACTGATCGAAACGATCGTCAGCGCGATTGAAGATAAAAAAGGTAAGAATATTGTATCGTTGGACCTCTCGGGATTCGATGGAGCGATCTGTTCGCATTTCGTGGTCTGCAACGCCGATTCCACGACGCAGGTGTGCGCCATAGCCGCCGAAATCGAGGAGAAGGTGTTCGAGAAATTGGGCGAGAAGGTGTGGCGCATCGAAGGCCAGCAGAACGGCGTGTGGGTCGCCATGGACTATGTGGACGTCGTGGTGCACATTTTCCAGACCGAGCTTCGGAGCTTCTACAAGCTCGAGGAGCTGTGGGCCGACGCACCGCTGGTGAAATATGAATACGAAGAGTAATCCGGATTATGGCACAGAAAAGCAAGAACAACAATAAAATGAATATGAACATGCCGCGGCCTTCCTTTTTATGGATTTATGGCTTGATTGGTGCGTTCATTCTCGGGTATTATTTTTTTAATCCGACTAATGATCAGCCTATTAAGAGCGATTGGACGCTTGTTGGATCAATGATTGCACAAGGAGATGTGGAACGGGTGCAGATTGTTGGTGAGTCTCGGGCGTTGATTTTTCTGAAAAAAGGGGCAGTTGAAAAGTATCGGAATGCCCCGGAAAATAAAAATAAACAATTAGGTAGTATTCCCGATAACCCTCCCCAGCTATTTTTGATTACGGGGCCGATTGAACCGTTCATTGCAGAACTTAATAAGGTAGCGCAGGAGGCGGGATATAATATTCCTATCGAGTATTTGGAGCCGGAGAAGGACACTTGGACCTCGATTCTGATCAACCTGCTGCCGTGGATAATCATCATCGGAGCGTGGTTCTTCATCATGCGCTCCATGTCGCGCGGCGCGGGCGCCGGAGGCGGCGGTGGCATTATGAACGTCGGCAAAGCCAAGGCGCAGGTCTTCGACAAGGACAACTCCAAGCGCGTGACGTTCAAGGATGTGGCCGGCCTGGAGGAGGCGAAGGTCGAGATCATGGAGATCGTCGATTTCCTCAAGAAGGCCGACAAATACAAGGAGCTGGGCGCCAAGATTCCGAAGGGCGCGCTGCTCGTAGGCCCTCCGGGAACGGGCAAGACCCTGCTGGCCAAGGCCGTCGCAGGGGAGGCCAACGTGCCGTTCCTCTCGATTTCGGGTTCCGATTTCGTCGAGATGTTCGTCGGCGTGGGCGCCTCGCGTGTCCGCGACCTGTTCGAGCAGGCCAAGCAGAAGGCTCCGTGCATCGTCTTCATCGACGAGATCGACGCCATCGGCCGCGCCCGCGGCAAGAACGCCGGATTCTCGGGCAACGACGAGCGCGAAAATACGCTGAACCAGCTTCTGACGGAGATGGACGGCTTCCAGACCAATACGGGCGTCATCGTTTTGGCCGCCACCAACCGGGCCGACATCCTCGACAAGGCACTGATGCGCGCCGGGCGTTTCGACCGCCAGATCGAGGTGGGACTTCCCGACGTGAAGGAGCGCGAGGAGATTTTCAACGTCCACCTGCGTCCGCTGAAGCTCGATCCGCAGTTGGACCGTTCGTTCCTGGCGCGCCAGACCCCCGGTTTCTCGGGCGCCGACATCGCCAACGTCTGCAACGAGGCCGCGCTGATCGCCGCGCGCCACAACAAGAAATTCATTTCGAAAGAGGACTTCCTCGCCGCCATCGACCGCATCGTGGGCGGCCTGGAGCGCAAGAACAAGATCATCACCGACGAGGAGAAGCGCGTGATCGCCTTCCACGAGGCGGGACACGCCACGGTGAGCTGGATTCTGGAGCATGCCAGCCCGCTGATCAAGGTGACGATCATCCCGCGCGGCAAGGCGCTGGGCGCCGCCTGGTATCTGCCCGAGGAACGTCAGATCACCACGCGCGAGCAGATGATGGACGAGCTGGCCGCTACGCTCGGAGGCCGCGTTTCCGAGCAGCTGACCTTCGGCGAGATTTCGACCGGGGCGCTCAACGATCTGGAGCGCGTCACCAAGCAGGCTTATGCCATGGTGGCCTACTACGGCATGAGCGAGAACGTCGGCACGCTCTCCTTCTACGACTCCACGGGCCAGAGCGACATGGCCTTCACGAAGCCCTATTCGGAACTGACGGCCCAGCAGATCGACGCCGAGGTCAAGCAGGTGATCGAGAAGGCCTACAAGATGGCCGAGAAGGTGCTCCGCGAACATGCCGACGGCCTGAAAGAGCTGGCCGAACTGCTGCTCTCCCGCGAGGTGGTCTTCACCGAGGACGTCGAGCGCATCTTCGGCCGCCGCAAGAAGGACATCGAACGCGAACGCCGCGAGGCCGAGGCGAAAGCCAGGGCCGAGGGCGGCAAACCCGCCGGAGAGGAGCCGCAGGCCGGCAAGCAGGCCGCCGCGGTCGCCGATCCTTCGGCCAAATCGGATAAGTCCGAAACGGCCGAACCGGCTCCCGTAGCTCCGGCCGTTGCCGCGCCCGAAACCGAATGACCCCGTTGAAACCCAACTACACCCTTAAAAAACAATGAGTGAAAAAATGAAGAACCTCTGGGTGCGCACTGTGAGCGGGGCCGTCCTCGCCGTGGTGATGCTGGGGGCTATCGCATGGTCGCAATGGAGTTTCGGCCTGCTGCTGGCGGCGTTGCTGGTCGTCGGCATGACGGAGTTCTATTCCCTGGCCGGGGAGCAGGGCAGCAATCCCCAGCGGATCGTCGGACTGGCTGCGGGACTCGTGCTTTTCGCCCTGAATTTCGCATTCGTGTCGGACGACATCCAGATACTCGGCAGCGCCCGGCAGGCTTTCGCCTGCGGAATGGCCCTTCTGCTGTTGCTGCTGCCCGCCATGTTCATCTGCGAACTTTACCGCCGTCGGGAGAATCCCGCCGCCAATATCGGCATCACTTTCATGGGCGTCGTCTACGTGGCGCTGCCGTTCTCGCTGATGTGTTACATTCCGATCATCGGCAGCGAGACGTGGAGTCCCTGGATGATGATTTTCTACGTTTTCATCATCTGGGCCAACGACGTTTTCGCCTATCTGGTGGGCATGTCCGTCGGCAGGCACCGCCTGTGCGAACGCCTTTCGCCCAAGAAGTCGTGGGAAGGGTTCTTCGGCGGTATCGCCGGGGCCGTTGTCCTGGGACTCGTCGCCGCCCGCGTGATGGACGGCAGCTGTTGGGTGTGGGCCGGGCTGGCGCTCGTCGCGGCCGCTACGGGGGTTCTGGGCGACCTGGTGGAGTCGATGTTCAAGCGCGCCGCCGGGGTCAAGGATTCGGGAACGCTGATTCCCGGTCACGGCGGAGTGCTGGACCGCTTCGACGCCATGCTGCTCTCGGCGCCGTTCGTCTTCGTCTATATGCTTTTTGTGATGTAACTGCAAACTTAACCGTGTTATGAGAATCAATAAGGAAGGATACAAAATCATCGGCATCTCGGGCGCTGTCTGCCTGCTTCTGTGGTGGCTGTTTTACCATTTGCTGGTCCACGATGCGAACGTCTCGCTGCTGTGGTTCAGCACCCTCGTGCTGCTGCTGTTCTGGTTCTTCATCGTAGCCTTCTTCCGCGAACCCCGCCGGGTGCGCATCCACGATACCGATCTGGTCTTCGCTCCCTGCGACGGCCGCGTGGTCGTGACGGAGGTCGTCTCCGAGGACGAGTACCTCAAGGAGGAGATGTTGCAGATTTCGATCTTCATGTCCATTACGAACGTCCACATGAACTGGGTTCCCGTGGGCGGCGAGGTGGAGTATTTCAAATACCATCCGGGGCGTTTCCTGGTGGCCTGGCACCCCAAATCCTCGACCGAGAACGAACGCACGACGACCGTGGTGCGGATGCCCTCGGGCCAAAAGGTGCTCTTTCGCCAGATCGCGGGACTGATCGCCCGGCGCATCATCTCGTATATGACCGTCGGTCATCAGGTCGAGCAGAACAGCGTCTGCGGATTCATCAAGTTCGGCTCGCGCGTCGACGTGCTCGTCCCCAAGGACAGCGAACTGCTGGTGGAGATCGGCGATCCCACGGTGGGTTCGCAGACTCCGATCGCCCGGCTGCGCAAGAACCTCGAAAACGAATAACGCCATGAAGGCGACGCCCCAGACCTTCCTGCGGTTCATCGCGGGCGCGGCGGTTGCCGCGGCCGTGCTCTTTCTGGTCTGGTATTTCTCCTCGATCGTCGTCTACATCCTCGTTTCGGCCGTGCTGGCCGTCATGGGCAATCCGCTCGTGAAGTTTCTTTCGGGGCTTCACTTCAAGGGCTGGCAGGTTCCCCGCTGGCTGGCCGCGCTGGCGACCCTCGTGGTGATCTGGGTCGTCCTGGCTACGCTGTGTTCGTTGTTCGTGCCGCTGGTCTTCAACAAGATAAACCAGTTCGCGCACGTCGACTTCGCGGCGGTCGTGGGGAGCATCGGCGAGCCGATCGCCCGGATGCAGCACGATTTGCAGGCGCTTTTCTCCCTGCCCGAGAGCACTTTCTCGCTCTCCGACGAACTGACGGCCGCCCTCCGGCAGATCATCGACATCAATTCGCTCAACACGATTTTCTCGTCGGTCATCAACCTCGTGCTTTCGTCGGTGATCGCCATTTTCTCCGTTTCGTTCATCACCTTCTTCTTCCTCAAGGAGGAGGGCCTGTTCTACGCGATGGTCACCTCCGTTTTCCCGGAACATTATCACGGCAACATCACCCGTGCGCTGGATTCGGTGACGGTCCTGCTGGCGCGCTACTTTACGGGTATCCTTTCGGAAAGCCTGCTGCTCACGATCGCCGTGACGCTGGTGATGATGGCCTTCGGGATGAAGGCCGCCGACGCGGGGTTCATCGGCCTTATCATGGGTGTGATGAACGTCGTGCCTTACGCCGGGCCGCTGATCGGCGGCGTGGTCTCGGTCTTCGTGGGCATCGTCTCGCCGATCGAGGGCATGAGCGTGGGGCATACGGCTTTCGTGATCGCCGGGTCGCTGCTGATCCTCAAGGGTATGGACGATTTCATCCTCCAGCCGACGCTCTATTCCGAACGAGTGAAGGCGCATCCGCTCGAAATCTTCCTGGTGATTCTCATTGCCGGGTCGCTGGCCGGAATCCTGGGCATGCTGCTGGCGATACCTTCCTATACGGTACTGCGTGTCTTTGCCAAGGAGTTCTTCTCGCAGTTCCGGCTGGTGCGTAAACTGACCGAAAAAATCTGATGGAACGGATTCTGATCGAAGGCGTTGTGGAGCACGGACGCCGACTCGGACGTGAGTTGGGTTTTCCGACGGCCAATCTGGCCGTTCCGGAGGACGTCGCCGCTGCCGACGGGGTCTACCGTTCGCGTGCGGAGGTCGGCGGGAAAGTCTATGACGCCATGTCGAACCTGGGCCGCAACCCTTCGGTCGGGGGTGTCGAGCGGCGTTTGGAGACGCATATTTTCGACTTCCGCGGCGAACTTTACGGCCGTCGGCTGCGGGTCGAACTGCTCGAAAAGATCCGCGACGAACGCCGGTTCGCTTCGGTGGAGGAACTGCGCGGGCAGATTGCCAGGGACAAGGAATATATTTTAGGATTGAAATAATGTGTCCGTATTTTGGTCAAAAACCCGGTTGCGTTGCGACAAGCCCCTCCCGAGGGAGGGGTTTGGGGTGGGGTCAGACTTGTAAACGCGGCGGTACGCCGCGGGTCTCAACCGGGCAGATACGGACGAACGATGCGATAACTTAAAAACATACTGCTATGTATATTGACAACACTCTTCCCTATAAGGTTGCCGACATGTCGCTGGCCGAATGGGGCCGCAAGGAGATCGAGATTTCCGAGCATGAAATGCCCGGCCTGATGGCCGTGCGCCGCAAATACGGACCCGAAAAGCCGCTGAAAGGCGTACGCGTGATGGGTTCGCTGCACATGACCATCCAGACGGCCGTTCTGATCGAGACTCTCGTGGAGCTGGGCGCCGACGTGCGCTGGTGCTCGTGCAACATCTTCTCGACGCAGGACCATGCGGCCGCCGCGATTGCCGCCGCAGGCGTCCCGGTCTTCGCGTGGAAGGGCGAGACGCTGCCCGAATACTGGTGGTGCACCGCCATGGCCCTTTCGTTTCCCGGCGGCAAAGGCCCGCAGCTGATCGTCGACGACGGCGGCGACGCCACGCTGCTGATCCACAAGGGTTACAAGGCCGAGAACGACGCCTCGACGCTCGATTACGAACCTTCGTCCTACGAAGAGGAGGTGATCCTCGGCACGCTGAAAAGCATTTTGGCCGAGGACCCCGAAAAATGGCACCGCACGGTCGCCGAATGGAAGGGCGTGAGCGAGGAGACCACCACGGGCGTACACCGCCTCTACCAGATGCAGGAGGCCGGCGAACTCCTGGTTCCGGCCATCAACGTCAACGATTCGTGCACCAAGTCGAAGTTCGACAACCTCTACGGCTGCCGTGAGTCGCTGGCCGACGGCATCAAGCGCGCCACGGACGTGATGATCGCCGGCAAGGTGGTCGTCGTGTGCGGCTACGGCGACGTGGGCAAGGGCTGCGCCCGCTCGATGCGCTCCTACGGCGCCCGGGTGATCGTCACGGAAATCGACCCCATCTGCGCCTTGCAGGCCGCCATGGAGGGCTTCGAGGTGAAGACCGTCGAGAGTGCGCTCGCCGAGGGCAACATCTATGTCACCTGCACGGGCAACTGCGACATCATCACGCTGGAGCACATGGAGCGGATGCGCGACCAGGCCATCGTCTGCAACATCGGCCATTTCGACAACGAAATCCAGATGGCGCGCCTCGAAACGTCCGGGGCCGTGAAGTTGAACATCAAGCCGCAGGTCGACAAGTTCACTTTCCCCGACGGCCATTCGATCTTCATTCTGGCCGAAGGCCGTCTGGTGAACCTCGGCTGCGCCACGGGCCATCCTTCGTTCGTGATGTCGAACTCCTTCACCAATCAGTGCCTCGCGCAGATGGAGCTGTGGCAGAAGGAGCACGCGGTCGGCGTCTACCGCCTGCCGAAGCGCCTCGACGAGGAGGTGGCGCGCCTGCACCTGGACAACCTCGGCGTCGAACTGACCCGCCTGACCCGGCGTCAGGCCGACTACATCGGCGTTCCGGAGGACGGTCCCTACAAGGCTGAGCACTACCGTTATTGATTTCAGGGGCTTGCCTCTTTCGTTTGTCCGGCCCGGATGGAACATATGCTCCTCCGGGCCGGACTGCGTTCGCATTCTTCTCCCGAAGCCCTGTCAGCAGGGCGGTTTTTCCGGATTGTTTCCCGTTATTCGCATAAAAACACCTCTCCGATTAAGAACTTTTGCGATTTTAGGGTACTTAATCAATAGAAAGCATGGACCCGACCGACATCCGTTACATCCTCGACGACCTGGCCTGCAATGCTTCCCAGGAGGCTTTGCAGGAACTTTATATGCTTTATTACAAGCGTATAGCCCGTTATATCGGATTGTATGTCCGCTATGACGGGGCTGTTATGGAACTGACTTCCGACGTGTTCTTCGCGGTCTGGGAGAACCGTCTTGAACTTCCCGAAATCCGGAATTTCAATGCTTATATCTACCGGATCGCCAAATTCAAGGCATTGAATTATCTCCGGAAACGCAACCTGCCCACCGTCAATCTGGACGAAATGCCGCTGGACCTTTTCGCCCGCACCAGCACGACTCCCGAGGACGACTGCATTTCCGCCGAGACCGTCCGCGAGATAAACCGTGCCATCGAGTCGCTGCCGCCCAAATGCAAGCTGGCCTTCAAACTGGTGCGCGAGGACCGGATGTCGCACCGCGAAGCGGCCGAGACGCTCTATATCTCCGTCAAAACCCTTGAAGTGCACCTGGGCCATGCCGTGCAGAAGATCCGCGAGGCTCTGCGCAAGAAAAATATTTGCTGATCCGTTAAGAACATTCCGCCGTTTCCGGTACTTAATCCATAAGACATGAAATCAAAAACAGACATACGCACCCTTTCGGAAAAGGAACTCAACGCCCGGCTTGTCCGTGATCTCACGGAGGTTTGCCCGGCCGGTGAACGCGAAGCCCTCGCCGCCTGGCGGGCCGCCGATCCCGCGCATGAAGAGGAATACGCTCGGATCAGGAGCTATTGGAACGCCCGCGTGACGACGACCCGCAGCATTGATCCGGAGCGGGAGTTCCGGAAATTGCAGCGGCGGATCGCTGCCGGCTCCGAATCGCGCAGGAGCGGCATGCTGCGCCTGCTCGCCACTCGTATGGGGCGTTATGCGTCGATGGCCGCCATGCTGGCCGTGGGACTGTTCTGCGGATGGGCGCTGTCCGGTCCCCGTGCTGCCGAAAGGTTCGCCTTCATCACGGGCAGCAGCATTTCGTCGTTCGAGCTGCCCGATGGCAGCCGCATTACCCTCGATAAGGAGAGCCGTCTGGAGTACGACGGTGATTTCGGCAGGGACGAGCGGAACGTGCGGCTTGTCGGCAAGGGCTTTTTCGAAGTCGAGAAGATGCCGGACAAACGATTCGTTGTCGAGATGGGCGATGTGCAGGTCTCCGTGCTGGGCACGACTTTCGATGCCAGCAACCGGACTGAAGAGGGCATTGTCAGCGCTTCGCTGGTCGAAGGGTCGGTCGCGTTCCGCGCCGGAAATCAGAATCTGCGGTTGACGCCTTCGCGCCGGGCCGTTTATCATGTCGGGAGCGGCGAAATCACCGTCAGCGAATTCGATCCCGAGATCACGACCGCCTGGAAGGACAATCTGTTCCGCTACAAATCGCTCACTCTGGAGGAGCTCCTCGAACAACTCTCCGCGCGTTACGACGTCCGCATCATCACCGATGCGGGAGACGTCGGCCGGACCCGCTTTTCAGGTGCGCTCGAAACACGGCTGTCCGTCGAGCAGGCGCTCGACATCGTGAGCCGGCAGACCGGCATGGAGTGGAGCAAACTCGACAATGTCTATTTCGTTACCAAACGCTGAAAATCCAACCCGATAATACCGAACTCCTAAATTTTCCGATGCCTATGAACTGACAAGATCCCTGTCTTCGCCTTTCCGATTTTTGCAGCTTCCGCCCGAACGGATGCCGTTCTGCTTCGGTCCGATGCCCCGATCGCGGCAACGTACCAATACCTTTAAACTTCCAACCCGGAAACAATGAAACCAAACTTTACCAACGCATTTTTTCAGAAGACACGCTGCTTGCGCACCGTCCTGCGCCGTGCGGTCGTGTGCATGCTGTTGCTGGGCACGACGGTCGTTCACGCCCAGGAACGGAAAATCACCGTGGATACCCGACAGGAGGTGACGCTCGTGCAGCTTTTCCGTCAGGTAGAAGCCTCCAGCGACTATCTGTTCAATTACAAGGACCAGGATGTGGCGGACATCCGTGTTTCGGTGAAGGTCGCCGACGCCTCGATCCAGGAGGTGATGGATCTGGCATTGGCGCGCACTTCGCTGACCTATACCGTCAAGGGCCGCCATGTCATCATCGGACAGTCTGCAGCGCGGTCTGCCGGAACCCCCCCCCGCACCGATTCCCGGCCGGTGGCCCTGACGGGGCGTGTTACCGATGAAAAGGGCATGCCGTTCGTCGGCGTCACGGTCATCCAGGAGGGAACCACCAACGGATGCGTCACCGATGCCGACGGCAACTACCGCATCAGCGTCCCGGTCGGGGCGTCCGTTTCGTTCAGTTATATCGGCTACAAGACCCAGCGGACGCATGTCGGCGTGCAGACCCGTGTGGACATCCGTCTCGAACCGTCGGACATTTCGCTGGAAACGGTCGTGGTCACGGCCCTCGGCATCAAGAAAGCCGAGAAGAGCCTGGGATATTCGCTCCAGCAGGTCAACTCCGACGCTTTCGACAAGGTGAAGACCGATAATCCGATCAACGCCCTGAACGGCAAGGTTGCCGGACTTACGGTCAATACCCGCGCCGGCATTCTGGAAGATCCTCCGATCAAGCTGCGTGGCGAGACCCCGATCTACGTCATCAACGGAACGCCCGTGACCTATTACCGCGGCGTTTCGTCGGACGACATCGAATCGATCACGGTCCTGAAAGGTCCGCAGGCGGCCGTGCTTTACGGTTCGCGCGGCGCCAACGGTGCGATCCTGATTACTACCAAGACAGGCGACGACATCGGCGAGAAGACCGAGATCACGCTCAACTCCTCGACGATGTTCACCGCCGGGTACCTCACCCTGCCCGAGCAGCAGAGCATCTACGGTACGGGCGATTTCGGCCAGTATTCCTACCTCGACGGCAAGGGCGGCGGCGTATACGACGGTCTGTGGACCTGGGGCCCGAAACTCGACCAGAAGGACCCCACCACGCCGAGCGGTTATTTCGAGACCGTACAGTACAACAGCCCGATCGACCCCAAGACGGGGAAGCGGATTCCGACGCCTTTCGTCTCCCACAAGGACAATTTCCGCAATTTTCTGCAACAGGGCCTCACCACGAGCAACAACGTCAGCATCTCCCATAAATTCAAGGAGGGGTCGTTCCGCATCAGTCTCAACCAGCTCTACCGCCGGGGGCAGACTCCCAACACCGATCTCAAGCGCTTCGGCGTCAATATGGCGGCCAACTACAACATCACCAGGAAGCTGCATATCAATGCCAGCATGATCTACAACTATACCTATTCCAAAAACCGTCCCTGGTCCGGTTACGGCAATTCGCATCCGTATTACAACATTCTGGTGTATATGGGCGCCAACAACGACATCCGCGATCTGCGCAATTACTGGGAGGAGGGGCAGGAAGGCTACGCCCAGCGTAACTGGAACCACGTGTGGTTCAACAATCCCTGGTTTGTGGCCGAGGAGTACACGCGTCCTTACAGCGAACCCGAACTGATCGCTTCGGCGTCGCTGGACTACGACATCACCGACGACCTCAATTTCATGGTCAAGGCCGCCACCGACTCCAAACACCAGAACCAGGAGGAGTGCAAACCTTACGCCTGGGTGGGCAACGACCGCGGTCTCTATTCGGTCGGCAGCGACCGCCGCGTCGACGTCAACCTCGACGCCATGCTCTCGTACAAGAAACGGTTCGGGGAGTTCGACCTCGACGCCATGCTGGGTGTTTCGCTCTTCAACTACCAGCGCAATTACCTCTTTTCGACGACCGAGGGCGGACTCCAGCAGCCCGATCTCTACAACCTTTCCAACTCGCAGAACACCCCGTCGACCACTTCGAAGATCGAACGCCGCCGCATGGCCGGCGCTTACGGGTCCGTCACGCTGGGTTACCGCGATGCATTCTACCTTTCGTTCACCGGCCGCAACGACTGGTCGTCGACGCTCAACAAGAACAACCGCTCCTTTTTCTATCCGTCGGTGGCGTTCAGCGCACTGATCACCGAGGCGGTCAAGCTTCCGAAGGCTGTTTCCTTCTGGAAAGTCCGCGCCTCGTGGGCCAAGGTCGGGTTTGACCAGTCGACCGTCTACATGTTGCAGGACACCTATTCGTTCAATACCTACTGGGACGGCAATGCCGCGTTCACGCCTCCGACCACGATCATCAATCCCAATATCAAACCCTATTTCACGAGTTCGTTCGAGGTCGGCACGGACCTGCGCTTTTTCGGCAGCCGCCTGCGTTTCGACTTCAGCTATTACCGCACCTACGACGAGGGCCAGATCCAGAAGGTCGACATCAACCAGTCGAGCGGCTACGAGGAGATGCTCACCAACGGCAACGACTACCGCCGCGAAGGATACGAACTGATGGTCGGGGCCACGCCGATCAAAACCAAGGATTGGAAATGGGACATCAGCTTCAACTGGTTCCAGACCCGTAAGTACCTCGACAAGATTTACAACGGGGCCTATAACTACAACAACCTCAAGGTGGGCGACCGTGCCGATGCGCTCTACGAGAGCGTCTGGCAGCGTGATCCGCAGGGCAATTTCATCGTTTTCGAGAACAACGGGCGTCCCATCGAAGACCCCTTCAAGCGTGTGATCGGCTATGCCGGCGCCGATTGGGAGTTCGGCATCTCGTCGACGCTGCGTTACCGCAACTGGAGCCTGTCGTTCGACATCGCGGGCCGTGTCGGCGGTGTCATCCGTTCAGACCTCAACGCCCGTATGATCGAAGCCGGGACCCACAAGCTCACGGCCGCTCCCGAGCGGGAGCTGGACTGGACGAAAACTCCGTCGTACATCCCTTCGAACGCCGTGGTGGTGGTCGACGGCGACATCGAGTATGACGATCACGGCAATGTGCTCTACGATACGCGCGGCTACGCCCCTTCGACTACGCCCGTCTATTTCAAAAGCTGGATCGGCTACATGGGTAAGCTCAACGGTCCCTACACGATGGGTTACAACCTTTTCAAGGGCGATTTCATCAAACTCCGCACGATGTCCGTCGGCTACGATTTTTCGGATTTGCTCTCCGGCAGCCGGATTTTCAAGGGGCTTGAACTCTCCGTTATCGGCACCAACCTGCTCATCTGGAAGAAGCTCGACAACGAAGACCCCGATGCGGCTTACAAGAATTTCTCCTATCCGACCGAACGCATGATCGGCTTCAATCTTACCCTCAAACTCTAATACGGATATGAATATGAAACGCTTTCTCTCGATATTTTTCGTCCTGCCGTTGGTGTTCGTTTCCTGCGACCTGACCATGGACGAGGTGAGCCAGGACGTGAACAAGCCGACGCAGGTGCATCCGAAAACCATCCTCACACAGCTCTGCATCACGACTTTCGGCATCGAATACTACGGTGTGCAGCCCTACCGGCTGGCCTGGCAGTGGGATCAGCGCGGTGGCGGCGGCCATTTCAACTTCCAGCGCCGCAATTTCATCAGCGAATACCGCCGTGTGACCTGGTGCTACGACATGGTCCGCGAAGCCGAACGCCTCAACGATCCCCGTTACATCCACCTTGCGGCATATTTCCGTGCCAGCTGGATTTTCGACACCACCCGACTGTTCGGCGACGTGCCTTACACCGAGGCTGCGCAGGGACGCTTCGACGACCCGAACTTTTCGCCCAAATACGATCCCCAGGAGGAGATCGTGGCCGGGTTGCTGCGGGAGCTTGCAGCGGCCAACGAGGCTCTGGGGGACTACGACAATACCAAAATCGACGGCGATGTGATCTTCGGCGGCGACATTCGCAAGTGGCGTCAGCTGATCAATCTTTACCGCCTGCGCATCCTGATCAACTGCTCGATGAAGCAGACCATCGCCGGGGAGCGTGTCGGCGAACTGTTCGCCGGCATCGTCGGCGATCCGGAGGGCAACCCGATCATGGGGACGTTGTCCGACAGCGCCATCCGCGACGAAAAGGGCAATATGGAGAATTACAAGTATTACAACGACAACAATTTCGTTTCGTCGTACCGGATCTCCAAGTTCGTCGTCGACTGGATGCGGGAGCGCGGGGACATGCGTCTGCCGAAACTGGCCGAAATGATGATCAAGCTGGACGGCAAGAATGCCGATCCCACGGACCTTGCGAATTACAAGGGCGTCATTCCCAATCCCGGCGCTACGGGCGACAACAACAATACCGACATGGAAGACGGGTCGCAGTCGCGCCTGAAGTCGAAATGGTATCTGGAGCCGGTCGGTCCTTCGGCCATGAACATCGGCTATCCCGAGCAGGAATTCATCCTCGCCGAAGCCGCCCTGCGGGGCTGGACCGAGGACGATCCGGAGACCCATTATCTGAACGGCATCCGCGCTGCGCATGAGTTCCTGGGGGTGAGTTCTGCCGACACCCGGGCCTACCTGGGGCACGAAAAGGTGCAGTTCAAGGGCAGCGACACCGAAAAACTGGGTAAGATCATCACGGAAAAATACCTCAATTTCTTCATGCAGGGCGGCAACGAGGCCTATTTCGAACTGCGCCGTACGGGCTATCCCGATTTCTCGGCCTACCTGACGCACAACACCGACCAGATTTACAACGACGGCTACCTGCCTCTGCGCTACCGCTATCCGCAGTCGGAGATCGACAACAACAATGCGCAGGTTTCCGAGGCGATCAAGCGTCTGGACAAGGGCGACGACCGCAATTCACGGATGTGGCTGTTGCAGGGTTCCGATCCGCTCTTCAACCCCGCTCCGTTCCCGTTTCGATATAAAAACTGATAAAAGCAAAACACCATGAATACTTTCCATATTACGAACCGACTTCTGAAATCGACCCTTTTTTGCGGACTTCTGCTGTTCAGCTCCTCGGCCCTCTCGTGCAGTTCGGACGACGACGGCGGCGGCAACGGCGGCACACAGCTGGAATGGCTCGAACCCATCCGCGTGGCGAGCTACAACATCCAGTACGACAACCGCAACGAGGAGGCCGGACGCTGGGAGAACCGCAAGGAGATCGTCTGCCGGCTGCTCGAAGCCGAGGATTTCGACATCTTCGGTGCGCAGGAACCCTACAAGTTCCAGATCGAGGATATGGCCGCCGCTCTTCCCGGATACACCTGGATCGGCACGAGCGTGACGGGCGAAGACAATGTGGAGCGCCGTCATTTCAATCCGATATTCTACAAGACCGACAAATTCGAAGTGCTCGAAAGCGGTTCGTTCTGGTATTCGGAGACGCCCAACGTTCCCAATACGAAATTCTCCGACTCCTATTCCCCGCGCATGTGCAATTGGGCGCATTTCCGCGTGAAGGCCACGGGCAAGGAGTTCTTCCACTTCAACTCGCATTTCGACCATATCGGAACCGTCGCCCGGGCCGAGAGCGCCAAGCTGCTGATCGAGAAGGTCGCGGAGATCGCCGGAAAGACCCCGGCCTTCTGCACCGGTGACTTCAACTCGAACCAGCAGACCAACGTCTACAACACGATCGTTACCTCCGGGACGCTGGTGGACAGCTATGCCCGTACGACCGATAAGGTCAACGCCGACTGGCCCTCCTACAACGGTTACAAGTATATCTCCACACCTCCGGCCAAGGCTTCGCGCATCGACCATATTTTCGTGACCAAGGGCCGGACGAAGGTGCAGTCGTGGGCGATTGTCAACACCTCGTATTCGCAGAAGTACCCTTCGGACCATTTCCCGGTGGTCATCGAGTGGTCCTTTGCCAAATAACGTATATCCATGCCTAAAAGAAACTGAACAATGAACACATACTTCATCAAGCGGTTTATCGCCCGTACGGCGGTCGTGTTGAGCGCCGCGGCGCTCTTCTGCGGCTGTTCGGACGACGACGAGACCTCCACGCTGCATTTCGACAAGCCCGAGGTCGTCATCGGCCCCGAGAGCAGCACCGCCTCTTTCATCCTGCGTTCGGACACGTCGTGGAAACTCCACAGCGACGCGGACTGGTTCACACTCAACCTGACGAAGGGCGCCAAAAGCGCCTCGGTGATCATCACCTACTCGGAGAATACCTCGATGACCGAGAAGCGTACGGCCGTCATTACGGCCACGACGCTCTCGGGCGACGCCAGCGACTCGTTCATCCTTTCGCAAATGCCCGTCGAGTCGTATATCCGTCTCGAAACCGAAGCCCTGCCGATTTCCGCCACGGCAGCACACCACGAAATCGCCGTTGAAACGTCCGTCGATTCGGGCATCGACCTCTCGGTCAGCTACGGGGACGAGGAAGGCGGGGCATGGATCGAAAACCTGACCCTCGCCGACGGAAAACTCGCATTCGACGCCGGGGAGAACGACTCGTCTGAACGGCGCATCGCGGTGATTTCGCTCCTCTATCAGGATGAGTTCGGCCGCACGACCGAAGCGGCCGTACGTATCACCCAGTCTTTCAGCATGAATCCCTCTGCCGCCACGGAAAAGGACTTCGCCTTTGCGGCAGCCCTCGGGACCGGCGACGTGGAGGAAAACGTCTACGTCACGGGACAGATCGTGCTCGACGGACGCAATGCCAACTTCCCGAATCGGCGTTATTCGATTCAGGACGCCGAAGGCCGTGCGCTGCTCTTCGAGTCGACGATCGACCTGGGCGTCGCCCGCAACGACCGTGTCCGGCTCTGGCTGCTGGGCAGCACCGTGAAGGAGGTTGCCGAAGGGACGTTCACCTATAAAGTTTTCACGGGTATCGCCGCCGAACATATCATGCAGAAAGAGGCCGGTTCGCCCGTACAGCCCCGCGAGGTTTACATCCGCGATCTGACCGACGAGATGCTTTTCTCGCTGGTCCGGCTGCGCGACGTGGAGATCGCGATGCCTTACGGCGGTCTTGTCAACTACGACGAATACTATGTATCCGGCGGCGGCGTCAATGTCTACGGCAAGAATCTCACCAAGTACTACGGCACGTGCCTGCGCGATATCAACGGCGACCATCTGTACATGTTGACCAATTTCGGCGTGGATTACCGCCGTCATTCGCTGCCGATGGGTTCGGGAACCGTCACGGGCATCCTGACCCGTGAGTACAACTCCAATTTCGGGGAGATGGGCGCTTTCCAGATCCGTCACCTCACCCAGGCGGAGATCGCCCTCGACCCTTCGCGCGAGAACAGCTTCAGCAAGGTGCTCGTCGAGTGGACCTGTGTCAAACCCGCCGGATTCAAGGAGGGCGTGACCCACGTCGCCCCGACGACCGGCCCGGCGTCCGCCTCGCTCTACAAGAGCAATGCCGACGGTTTCTACAACGCCTTCCTCGCCGGCAGCGGCCGCATTTATTTCGGCAACAAGCCGCGCGGCGACGTCGACTCGAACGGTCAGGGTACGGCCAATACGGTCAAGGGCGGCGGTATGTATTCGGCGCTGTGGGATACGGACACCTACTGGCTTATCAGCAACGTCTCGACCTCGGGAATCCGTTCGCAGCTGTCGTTGCAGATCGAGACCAATTCGCTGCTGGCTACCGGACCGCGCGATTTCGTAGTCGAATATTCGACCGACGGTACGTCGTGGACGGCCGTTCCGGGCGGCAGCTATACCGTCATCGGCCAGTGCGACTCGAAAAATGCGCTGCCTCATTACATGCCCGGTTTCAAGGTCTTCGACTTCGCCCTGCCCGCCGCTTTGCAGGACAAGGCGTCGGTCAGCATTCGTCTGCGCTGCGCCAGCCTGACCGGAACCGACGGCAAGTCGTCGGTCGTGCCCAACGCCACGAACCGGCTGGGCCACGTATCTATCAAGTATAACAAGTAAATGACGATTCCATGAAATTCCAGAATATCCTGTTGCTGCTCACGGCCTGCCTGCTGGCAGGTTCGTGCAGCGACGACGACAACGACGGCGCCTGGTTCCTGCCGCGCACGCTTCAGGTGATGGACGCCAAGACCGACGCCCCGCGTGCCAACGAGCCGCTCACGCTCAACTTCATCGGCGACGACGGAGAACTCTACTCCCACCGGCACACCACCGACGAGAACGGCTGCATCCATTTCAAGGGAAGCACCCGGGGGGAGTACCGCGCTGCGTTCAGCTACTTCCCCGGTACGGCCAGCGACTGTTTCCATTCGTTCCGCCTGGATTCCGGCGATGAGGCGCCCATCATTATGACGGTCGAGCCTTTGGCCAAGGAGTTCCGCAGCGCCATCGTCATTACGGGCATGCTGGCCGACGCCAAGGGTAGCGACACGAACAACGAATACATTCAGTTCATGGCCCTCGAGGAGATCGACTTTGCGCAGACGCCCTACTGCGTTATCGCCTGCCGCAACAACAAGGTCAACGCCAAGGGCTGGGTGCAGGGCAGTTACGTTACCTACAAGTTCAACCTCACCTCGGGCCGTGCGGCCAAGGGTACATTCTTCTATGTCGGCGGTGTCAACAAGCGGCTCAACGGCAATTCGAGTGCGGACATCAGCGGCGCCAACTGGATTTGCAGTGTCGACTACAATACGCAGGCCGGGGCCGACGGCATCGGCGACAAGACCACCGGATTCCTTCACAACTACAACAGCAACGGCAATAAAAATATCGCCGACGGCATCGCTGTTTTCAAGGGTACGGAGGTCGACGAAAAGAGTGTCCCGTGCGACGCGGTCTTCTACGGCGCCACCATTACCACGGACGTCTACAACCCGGCCGGTTACGGCTACCGGATTCCCGACAACGATCTTTACAGCACGAAGAACCTCCTGTCGGGCGTCGGTCAGCCCTTCTTCGGGCAGGGAACCAATACGTTCCTCTTTCCCGACGGCGGCAACGATGCCGGGGAGTTCGTTTTCTTCGGCGGCAGTTTTACGCAGGGCGGTTACTATCGCGGCCGTTCGGCTGTCTGCCGGAAGCTGGCCGCCGATGCTTCGGGATCGCTCGCCGACATCGAAAGCGGGGACGGCGTTACGACTTATCTCTGATTCCGGAAGGGGAGCGCGCTGCGCCTCCTCTTTGTCCGGATTGCCTGAAAAAAGCCCTTTCCGAAAGGAAAGGGCTTTTTGGAACATCTTTTGCCGGTTTAATACCCGAATATCTCCTCCTGCGAGACGGTCCGGATCGGACCGAGCGTCTTGAGGTAGTTGAGGTCGAGATCCTGGATGTCGCCCAGGATGCCGTAGACGTATTTGCGGTTCTTGACCCACTTCTCCTGCGCGGCCTTCACGTCGGCGAGCGTCATCGCCTGCACCTTTTCGAAAATCTGCTTGTCGCGGTCCTCCTCAAGGCCCAGGTTGCGCAGTCCGATGAAACTCCACAGCACCTGTTCCTTCACCGTGCGGTCGGTGCGCAGGCGCGAGATCAGTCCCTCTTTGGCGATTTTGAACGCAGTCTCCGATTCGGGCATGTTGTTGATGATCTCGTCGAAAGCTTCGATCGCCATCTGCATCTTGTCGTTCTGCGTGGCGATGAAAGCCATGTAGCCGTACTTCGTGTCGGCGTAGTTCGGCTGCATGATGCTGGCCTGCGCGGTGTAGGCCAGGCCGCGTGCCTCGCGCATCTCCTGGAAGACGACCGAGTTCATGCCGCCGCCGAAATACTCGTTGTAGAGCGTGATTTCGGGGTCGGCCGCGACGTCGAACTGTTTGCCGAGGTTCGCATATTGCAGGTAGTAGAGCTGCTTGGCGTCGTATTGGGCCATCAGCACTTTGCTTTCGTCCGTGGGCAGCAGTTGCAGGTGCTTCTTGTCGAGCGGCTGAAGCTCCGCAGACGTTTTGTGGTGCATGGCCAGCGCCTCCGTCACCTCCTTCTCCGACTGCGGGCCGTAGTAGAGCACTTCGTGCTGTTTGCCCATCAGTTCGCCGATCTTCGCCAACAACATTTCGGAACTCATCGCTTCGAGCGCCGGGTTGGTGAGCGTCGTGCGGCGGATGAAGTCGGGACCGTAGAACATGTAGGTTTGCAGGGCGCCGAAGCAGCGGCTCTGGTTGAGTTTGGCGTCGGCGCGGCTCTTGATCATGTCGGCCTTGAGGTTGGCGAGAATCGCCTCGTCGGGCTTGGGCTTGTTCAGCAGTCCCTCGACGATTTCCATGGCTTCGGCCATATTCTCTCCCAGTCCCGTAATCGAGATGCGGCACGAGGTGGGGTCGGCCTGCATCGAGAACGAGCAGGCGATGCCGTACATCTTCGAGGCAATCTGCTCGGCCGTCAGCGACTCGGAACCGAGGTAGCCCAGGTAGTCGAACGCCAGATTGAGCGCCGGATCGTTCTCCGTGCCCGTGTCGAACACATAGGTCAGTGTGAAGATGTCGTTCGACTCGTTTTTCTTATAAAGTACGTCGATTCCCTTGCGGGCCTCGAACTGCGACATGTCCTTCTTGTAATCCACGAACACCGGTTCGATGGGTTTCACCTCCGTGTTCTGGATTTCGGTCAGGAATACGCTCTGCGCGTCGCGGTTGGTGGCGATGGGCGTGATTTTCGGGGCTGCGATCTTCTGCTCACCGGGGTCCTTGCCTTCGCGTTTGTAGACGATGGCGTAACTTTCGGGACCGAGGTATTTGTTGGCCCAGTCCACCACATCCTGCTTGGTGATCTTTTCCATGCGTTCCAGTTGGCGGATGTCGTCGGCCCACTCCTTGCCGTAGATGAACGAGTAGACGTAGAACATGGCGCGCTGGTCGTATTTGTCGAACTCCTTCATCAGCTGCATCTTGTAGTTGTTGACCGAAGCCTCGATCAACCCTTCGTCGAACTCTCCGGCGCGAATCTTTGCTGCTTCGGCCAACAGCAGGTCGCGCACTTCGTCCAACGACTGCCCGGCTTTCGGATTGCCATCCATGAGGAACATTCCGTAGTCGGGCTGCGCAGAGGCGTAGGCATAGGCCGAGAGCACCTTCTGCTGCTGGTTCAGGTCGAGGTCAATCAGGCCTGCCTGCCCGTTGTAGAGGACCGAACCTACGATGTCCGCCACGTCGTTCGAGGGGTCCGTTGCGGCCGGCAGCCGCCAGCCCAGCATGACGCGCGCGGCCTCGGGGCCATAGACCTCCTTCACCACGGGCGCGGTGATCGGCTCTTCGGGCTTGAATTCCAGTTTCGGCAGGTCGGGGTTGGGCTGCATGTCGCCGAAGTACTTGTCGATCGTTGCGATCATCTGGTCGGGATCGAAGTCGCCCGAGACGCAGACGGCCATGTTGTTGGGCACGTAGTAGGTCTTGTGGTAGTTCTTGACGTTGGTGATCGACGGGTTCTTGAGGCTCTCCTGCGTTCCCAGCACGGTCTGCGTGCCGTAGGGATGGTTGGGGAAGAGCGCGGCGTCCATCGCCTCCCAGATTTTGCGGCCGTCCTGCGTCAGCGACATGTTTTTCTCTTCGTAGATGGTCTCCAGCTCGGTGTGGAATCCGCGGATCACGGGATTGCGGAAGCGGTCGGACTGGATTTTAGCCCAGTTGTCGATCTGGTTCGAAGGGATGTCCTCGACGTAAACGGTCATGTCCTGCGACGTGAAGGCGTTGGTCCCGTTGGCGCCGATGGCGGCCATCAGTTTGTCGTATTCGTTGGGAATGGCGATCTTCGAAGCCTCGTAGCTGATCGAGTCGATGCGGTGGTAGATCGCCGCGCGCTCGGCTTCGTCCGTGGTCTTGCGGTAGACCTCGAAGAGCCGTTCGATCTCGTCGAGCATGGGTTTCTCGGCGGCGTAGTCGGACGTTCCGAACTTTTCGGTTCCCTTGAACATCAGGTGTTCGAAGTAGTGTGCCAGACCGGTCGTCTCGGCGGGGTCGTTCTTGCCGCCGACCCGCACGGCGATGGCCGTTTGGATGCGGGGCTGCTCCTTCATAACGCTCATATAGACTTTCAGTCCGTTGGGAAGCGTGTAAATCCGGGTTTTCAGCGGATCGCCCGACACCGTTTCGTACTTGTATTTGCTGCAAGACGAAGCGAGCATCGCGAGGATGACCGCCGTTAGTAGTAGAAACCTTTTCATATGCGATATGTTTTAGAAAGTGGTTGCGAACCAGTCCCGGAGAGCGGGGTAGGTGTCGGCCGCGACATGGATCAGCATGCCTGCCGAGGCGGCCAGCTTGACGCCCGTGCCGACGACGAATGCGAGGAACGACCCGAATCCCACGAGGAAAGCCTTCGGAACGTCGCTCCGGTCGTTGAGCAGTTCGCCCAGCACGGCGCCCGCGAACGGGCCGAGGATGATCCCCACGGGCGGAAAGAGGAAGAACCCGGCGAAGACGCCTGCCGTGGCCCCGATGGCTCCCGAGCGCGATCCGCCGAAGCGCCGCGTCATCCATGCGGGCAGGAAATAGTCGGCGGCGCTCACGGCGACGGTCACGGCGAGCCACAGCCAGATCGCCCCGGAGGTCATCTGGGAGTAGGAGGTGAACCAGGCGCAGAGAAGTCCGGCGTAGCTCAACGCCACGCCCGGCAGGGCCGGTACGATGCAGCCGATGATGCCCAGTATCGAGAGCGCAAAGGCGGCTATGGAGAGGGTTATGTCCATCGAAAAGTGCTTGGCCCTGCGGCGGCGGAACTATCCGGTGAGCCGGGCGGATTCGTCCGGACCGGCCGGGGCGCGCGGCCGCCGCAGGGGTTATCTTCTGCAAAGATAACGGATTAAACGAAAAAACCTCCCTTTTCGGGGAGATTTTGTGTCGGGTCGGCCTGCCGCCGCGCCGGGGCGCGTTATTTCACGAGCCGGTTGGTCGCCGTGTCGGGGAAAACGATCCACGGGCGGAACTGCTTGGCGTCCTCGAAATCCATCAGCGCGTAGGATGCGATGATGATTACGTCGCCCACCTGCACCTTGCGTGCCGCGGCGCCGTTCAGGCACACGCAGCCGCTGTTGCGCTCGCCTTTGATCGTGTAGGTCTCGAAACGCTCTCCGTTGTTGATGTCCATGATCTGGACTTTCTCGCCTTCGATCACATTGGCGGCTTCCATGAGCGCCTCGTCGATGGTGATGCTCCCCACGTAGTTCAGGTCGGCCTGCGTGACCGTTACGCGGTGGATCTTCGATTTGATGACTTCAATCTGGAATTTCATGATCGGATACAGATATTATCAATTAAACGGATCTCCCCGGCCTGTACGGCGATGCAGCCCTGGATACGCACCGAGTCGCTCCATGCGGCGACCTCCTGCATCGTCAGCGCGTCGACCGACTGGTAGTAGATGACCTTGAGCAGCGGGTTGCGCTCCACTTCTGCCGTGACCCATGCCTTCAGTTCGGCGGGCGTCATTTCGTGCGATTTCTCCACGGCTGCGCGCAGCGTGGCGTAGATGTGCGGCGCTGCGGCGCGGTGCGCCTCGTCGAGCAGCGTGTTGCGCGACGAGAGCGCCAGTCCGTCCTCTCCGCGGACGATGGGGCATTCGACGATCTCCACCGGCAGTTTCAACTGGGCCGTCATCGCCTTGATCACGGCGATCTGCTGGAAATCCTTCTCCCCGAAGTAGGCGCGTGCCGGGCGCACGATGTCGAACAGGCGGCTGACGACCTGCGCCACGCCGTTGAAGTGTCCGGGGCGCGTCGCACCCTCCATCACCTTGTCGATCTGCCCGAAATCGAAAATCCGGGTGTCTTCCTCGGGATATATCTCTTCGACCGAAGGCATCAGCACGAAATCCGCGCCGGCCTCTTCCAGCAGGCGCCGGTCGGCCTCCGGGGTGCGGGGGTAGTGCCGCAGGTCGTTCTTGTCGTTGAATTGCGTGGGGTTCACGAAGACGCTCACGACGACCGTGGCGTTCTCCCTGCGGGCGCGCTCCACGAGCGAGCGGTGGCCCGCATGCAGGGCGCCCATCGTGGGTACGAAGCCGATACCCGACTGTTCCGTCCGGTCCAGTTCGGCGCGAAGTTCCTTGACGCTTGTAAATACTTTCATCTCTTTCTTGAAACGAGTTGCGGGGCAAAGGTAGAAATTCCCGCAGACATAAAGAAGGAAAATCGCAGAAAAAGCATTACTTTTGTAGGAATACTAATTTCGAACGAGCATGAAAAAGCTTTTTACTATTGTATCTATGACACTCATCATTCCCGCACTGACCTCGTGCGGCGGTGGCCCCAAGGGCGATATGCCGTGGATCGTCGACCGTTTCGACGACATCAAGGTCATCCGTTACGAAGTTCCCGGTTTCGACGCCCTGCCGCTCGAAGAGAAGGAGCTGATCTATTACCTCTCCGAGGCTGCCAAATGCGGCCGCGACATTCTTTTCGACCAGAACTGCCCGGTGAACCTCCCCGTGCGCCGCACGCTGGAGACGGTTTACGAGAACTATAAGGGCGACCGCACGACGGCCGAGTGGAAGGCGTTGGAGAAATATCTCAAGAAGGTATGGTTCGCCAACGGCATCCACCACCACTATTCGAACGACAAGTTCGTGCCCGAATTCACCGAAGGCTACCTGCTCGACGCGATCGAGACCATCCCCGAGGAGAAGTTCGGCTCCCTGAACTCCCTGCGCGGCGAGGTCTGCCGGGCGATCTTCGATCCGGCGCTCTATCCGACGAAGCTCAACCAGAAGGCCGGCGACGACCTGCTGCTCACCTCGTCGAGCAACTACTACCACAACGTGAGCCAGGCCGAGGCCGAGGCGTTCTACGCCGACATGGCCGCCGCCGATGCGGGCAATCCCGAGCCGGTCTCCTACGGCTTGAACTCGCAGCTGACGAAGGATGACGCGGGACGCATTTGCGAGCGTGTCTGGAAGCTGGGCGGCATGTATTCGCCGGCCATCGAGCGGATCGTCTACTGGCTCGAAAAGGCGCAGGCCGTGGCCAAAGAGCCGCAGAAGACCAACATCGCGGCGCTCGTCAGCTACTACAAGACGGGCGATCTGAAAGAGTTCGACCGCTACAACATCGGCTGGGTGAAGGACACCGTTTCGAACGTCGATTTCGTCAACGGCTTCATCGAGGACTACGGCGATCCGCTGGGCCGCAAGGCTTCGTGGGAGGCCAACGTCAACTTCATGGATACCGAGGCCTGCCACCGCACGGAGGTGATCTCCGACAACGCCCAGTGGTTCGAGGATCATTCGCCCGTGGCCGAGGCCTACCGCAAGCCGGTCGTGAGGGGCGTTTCGGCCAAGGTCATCACCGTGGCGATGCTCGGCGGCGACTGCTATCCCGCGACGCCCATCGGCATCAACCTGCCCAATGCCGACTGGATTCGCAAGGAGTACGGCTCGAAGTCGGTCACCATCGACAACATCACCTATGCCTACGACATGGCTGCTCACGGCAACGGTTTCAACGAGGAGTTCGTGCTCCGCGCCGAGGACCGCGAGCGGATGGAGCGGTACGGCAAGCTGGCCGACGACCTGCACACCGACCTGCATGAGTGCCTGGGGCACGGCTCGGGCCAGCTGGCTCCGGGTGTCAAGGGCGGCGAGCTGAAGAGCTACGGCTCGACGCTCGAAGAGACCCGCGCCGACCTGTTCGGGCTTTACTACCTGGGCGATCCGAAGCTGGTCGAACTGGGGCTGATTCCCTCGCTCGACGTCGCCAAGGCGGGTTATGCCAAGTATATCCTCAACGGCATGATGACCCAGCTGGCGCGCATCGAGCCGGGCAAGAACGTCGAGGAGTCGCACATGCGCAACCGCAAGCTGATCTGCGAGTGGTGCTACGAGCGCGGCAAGGCCGACAAGGTGATCGAGCTGGTGAAGGAGAACGGCAAGACCTACGCCGTGGTCAACGACTTCGGCAAACTGCGCGACCTGTTCGGCCAGATGCTCCGCGAGGTGCAGCGCATCAAGTCCGAGGGCGACTACGAAGCCGGCAAGGCGCTGGTCGAGCAGTATGCCGTCACGGTCGATCCCGAGCTGCACAAGGAGGTCCGCGACCGCTACTATGCGCTCGACATCGAGCCTTACGGCGGTTTCGTCAATCCCGAATACGAACTGGTGGAGAAGGACGGCAGGATCGTCGACGTGAAGATCTCCTACCCGGCCGACTACGTGGGACAGATGCTCGGCTACGCGAAGGATTATTCGTTCCTGCCCAACATCAATTAGTTTTCGATGATTGCGGCGCACCTGCCGCACATCCCTCGAATCCCCGAATGGGACGTCCGCCGAGGACTACCCATCCGGGGATTCTTCACGATGCACGACATCTGCACCGCACTGACCGAAGACGTTTCGATTCTCACGGGCTCTTTACCTGCTCCGCGATAAGCGAAAACGGTGCAGAATCGCTCTGCACCGCACTGATCGGAACCGTGTGGTTCCGGCTTACTCTTTCGCCGCGGCTCCGCCGTCGATGGCGAACGCCGAGACGATCACCATCTTCTCGTCCACGTTGTTGGGGTTCGAGACGATGATGCCGTATTCGCCTGCGGGGCGTTCGTCGAAGGTCAGACGGTAGGAGCTTTCGCCGTATTTCTCGGCCGAAAACCGCAGGTAGTCCATCGTGTTGGAGTTCACCGAGAACGACCCGACGGCCGAGATCACCGCCGACCGGTTTTTCTTGGTGCTCTTCATGCGGAAGACGCGCACGATGGACATGGGGTCGGCCTTATTGTCCTTGGCGCGGACGATGAGCGCGATCGGTTGCGCTGCGTCGAACCGCACGCTGGCCGAACCGCCTTCCACGAGTACTTTTGTTTTGGATTTGCTGGCTGCGAATCCGGCGATGTAGACGCCGGCGCCCGTTCGCATCCGCACGTTGTGTTTTTCGAGCTTCTTGGACGAGCCGTCGGGGAATACGCCGACGACCTCTCCCTCGAATTCGGGTTCGAGGGTCTGTGCCTTTACTGCATCACACCCCCACATCATGGCCGTTGCAGCCATCAGGAATAGGATTTTTTTCATCATTGTATTGATTTGATTCTTGACCGCGCACCGTGCGCGACGGACAAAAATAGCAAAAATCGGCGAAGGTTATATACCCCCCCCGATTTTTTTGAAACGGCTCTCCGAAATGCCGCGGGGCGCTCCTTTTCGGGGCTGCGCCTCGCTTTCCGGGCTGCTCCTCGACCTCTTCGGAATTGCTCTTGCCGACGCCGCAAACCGGGCATGTCCGGTCGTCGGGAATCTCCTCGGACGGCGTTCCGGGCGCGGCGGAAATCCGGCCGACGTCCTATACCGATAATATATATAGGCGAAATCATCCGTCCGCTCTTTTCGCAAAGCGGTTCCGGGGCCGTTTTTGTTGTCGTCCGGGCCGTTTCGGCCACTCCGTATCGGAAAACTATTTCACCGCAAACAGCTCAATTATCACTTTTATTGCTATCTTTGTCGATGATAGGAACCACCGACGGTTTCCTGTCCGACAAAAGCATCCGGTAAATTGAATGATTCGGTAAATACAACATTATCAATGACTCCCAATCCGATTTTTATCGGGGGGGGGGAATTTTTGATGGGCGAATCCTGAATCGGGTTCGCCGGTATTTTCGTGTACCGGACAGACGGGACTTCAAATGGCAGACGTCAAGACAGACAACATCTCCTCCACGGAATTCGGGAAGTTATTTTTCGAATTCAAGCCCCGTTTTATCGCCCTGGCATACCGCTATGTCCGCGATCGGGAGACTGCCGAAGACCTGGTGTCGGACAGTTTTATGACCTTTTGGGAAATGCATGAAACCCTGCCGGCGGACATCAATGTGCCGGCTTATATCCTCACTTCGGTCAAAAACCGCTGCCTGAACCATCTCAACGCCCAGATCCGCCACCGCAGGGCGGAACAGGACATGCATTCGACGCTGACGCGCCGGCTTCAGGCCGACGTGCGCTCGCTGTCGGCCTGCGATCCCGACCTGCTCTTCTCCGAAGAGATTCGCGCCATCCTGAAACAGGCAGTCCGCAAGATGCCGAAAATGACCCGCAGCGTATTCCTGTTAAGCCGGATCAGAAATATGACATACAGCGAGATCGCCGCCGAACTGGGAATTTCCGTCAGCCATGTCAATTTCGAAATCCGCCGGGCGCTCAACCTGATGCGCTTCGAACTGAAGGATTACCTCCCGGCCGTGCTGATCACCCTGATACTCTCGTCCCGGTGGTGAAATAGCGCCCCGCAGGGCTGTCAGGAGTCCGTTCCGATCTTTTTTTCAAAAAAACTTGCATTTTTTACTACTTACCCCCTCCGTGTGTTTGTTATTACTATATAACACGAACACATGGACGATCTTTTATTGCAGAAATACTTGAGAAACGAGACCTCGGAGGAGGAACTCGTCGAGGTGCTCGACTGGCTGGACGCGTCAACGGAAAACCAGCGGTATCTCGATCGGCTCGATTATATTTCCAACCTCAATATTCTGGCCGGAGAGGCGCAGCCCCGTATCCGCAGACGCACCGTTTCGCTCTGGAAGAGGGCGGCTCAATGGAGTGCCGCGGCCGCGGCCGTGCTGCTCGCATGCGCCGGGTTGGGCCACTATATGGCCGACCGGATTCTCGAACGCCGTACCCGGGACATGATGGCCATTACCGCGCCCAACGGGCAGAGCATGTCCGTCACCTTGAGCGACGGGACGACCGTATGGCTCAATTCGGGCGCCAAGTTGGAATACCCCTCGATCTTTTCCAGAAAGACACGCCGGGTCAAGATTTCGGGCGAGGCCATGTTCGAGGTGGAACACGACGCCAGCCGTCCGTTCATCGTGGAAACATTCGCCTGCGATGCCGAGGTGCTGGGTACGAAATTCAACATCCTGGCCGATGCCCGGACCGCCGATTTCTCGGCGGCGCTGCTCGAAGGACGGCTGAAAATCTCGAACCGCCTCGTCGGCGGCGAATCCTTCATTCTCTCGCCCAACGATCAGATCGACCTGGTCGACGGACATCTCAAACTCAACCGGATAACCGATCCGGACGACTTCCGCTGGGTCGACGGGCTGATGAACCTGAACACGCTGTCGTTCACGGAGGTGATCCGCAAATTCGAGAACTATTACGGAGTCCGGATCACGATCGACAATCCCGAGGATATGCCCGAACTCAAGTACCACGGCAAAATCCGCGTGTCGGACGGTGTGGACCATGCGCTGAAGCTGCTCCAGATCACCAATAACTTCTCCTATACGCGCGACGACGAGACGAATACGATCCACATAAAAATAACTAAAATCTAAACCGACTCTATGGAATAAACCGCCTCTGCCTCAAGACACTTTTATGCTGCACCGCCGACGCGTCCGGACACGGTCGTGTCCGCCGGCGGGAGATAAACAGTGATTCGGATTGCTAACCTATTGATCTTAAATCAGCAAACTTATGAAAAATTTAAGTATTAGGCAGATAAAATGCCTGATTACTCTAATTCTCGCCGTGTTCCTGTGCGGTGCGCCCGCCGTGGCCCAAACGCAGAAAATCGCGGTGAAGCTCGACATGACGAAGGTTCCGATGAAGACCGTCATGAACGAAATCGAAAAGCAGACCAAGTATCTTTTCCTTTATACGGACGAAATCGACACGAAACGCATCGTCTCGATCAAGGCCGATTCGAAGCCTCTCAACGAGGTGCTGCCGCTGCTGTTCAAGGACACGGACATCACCTATGAGATCACGGTTCCCAACATCGTGCTGTCGAAGCGCGTCGCCGCAGCGAGGCCGACGGCCATCTCGGGCGTGGTGAAGGATTCCGGCGGCCTGGGCATTATCGGAGCCACCGTTCTGATCAAGGGCACGACCGTCGGAACGACCACCGGCATCGACGGAGACTTCGCCCTGACGGTCCCCGCCTCGGTCGACAACCCCGAACTGTCGGTCAGCTTCATCGGCTACGAAACCCGTGTCGTGCCCATCGGCTCGCGCACCACTTTCGACATCACGCTGTCCAATTCGTCCATCGAGGTCGAGCAGGTCGTCGTTACGGCCCTGGGTATCAAACGTGCCGAGAAAGCCCTGTCGTACAACGTGCAGCAGGTGAATTCCGATGCCATCACGGCCAACAAGGACGCCAACTTCATCAACTCGCTCAACGGTAAGGTGGCCGGTGTGAACATCAACGCCTCGTCGGCGGGCGTCGGCGGCGCTTCGAAGGTCATCATGCGCGGTATGAAGTCCATTTCGCAGACCTCCAATGCGCTTTACGTGATCGACGGCGTGCCGATGTTCACCAAAGCCCAGGAGGGCAGCACCGAATTCGGTTCGCAGGGCACGACCGACCCGATCGCCGACATCAACCCCGAGGACATCGAGTCGATCTCCGTACTGACGGGCGCTGCTGCGGCCGCACTGTACGGTTCGGACGCGGCCAACGGCGCCATCGTCGTGACAACGAAAAAGGGACAGGCGGGGCAGCTCTCCGTCACTGCGACGGCCGGTGTTGAGATCATGACTCCGTTCGTTCTTCCCGAGTTCCAGAACCGGTACGGTACGGGCAACCTTACTACGCCGATCAACGTGGCCAGTTACAGCTGGGGTAAGCGGCTCAACCGCGCCAACCGATACGGCTACGATCCCCGCGAAGACTATTTCCGTACCGGCGTAGCCAATTCCGAGAGCGTTTCGCTTTCGACCGGAACGGAGAAGAACCAGACCTATTTTTCAGCCGCGGCCATCAATTCCAACGGCATCGTGCCCAACAACAGCTATGACCGTTACAACTTCACGTTCCGCAACACCTCCTCTTTTCTGAACGACAAGATGAGACTGGACGTAGGAGCCAGCTACATATTGCAGGAAGACTGCAACATGATCAATCAGGGAATCTACAACAACCCTCTGACGGGAGCCTACCTCTTCCCGCGCGGCGATGACTGGGCGGATATCGAAATGTATGAGCGCTACGATCCCATAGACAAGATTTCGAAACAGTACTGGCCGATGGGTGACGGCTCCATCACCATGCAGAACCCCTACTGGGCGAACTACCGCAACCTGCGCGAGAACCGTAAGGATCGTTACATGCTCAACGCGGCGCTGTCGTACGACATCCTCGACTGGCTGAATGTTTCAGGCCGCATCCGCATCGACAACTCGCACAACACCTACACCGAAAAGATGTATGCTTCCTCGAACGTGCAGCTCACCGAGCAGTCCGCCAACGGCCTTTACGGCGTCACCAAGACGATGGACCGCCAGGTTTATGGTGATGCTTTGCTCAATATCAATAAAACGTTCGGTGACGACTGGTCGTTGCAGGCCAACATCGGTGCTTCGTTCTCGGATATGAAGAACGACGCCCTGAAGATCCGCGGCCCCATTGCCGACGGTACGTCGGGCGAGAAGCAGGGGCTGGCCAACGTCTTCAACATTCAGAACTTGAGTAATTCGACCAAGACCGTCCGTAAGCAGGAAGGCTGGCGTGAGCAGACGCAGTCGATCTTCGCTTCGGCCGAGGTGGGATACAAGGGCACCTACTACCTGACCCTTACGGGCCGCAACGACTGGCCTTCGCAACTGGCGGGTCCGCATTCGAACGCCAAGTCGTTCTTCTATCCTTCGGTCGGACTTTCGGTCGTGTTGTCGCAGCTCATTCCCAACATGCCTGAAAATCTCTCCTATATCAAGTTGCGCGGTTCGTTCGCCTCGGTGGGCGTTGCCTTCGAGCGTTACATCGCCAACCCGCTCTATTCGTGGAACGAAAGCGGCCTGTCGTGGAACACGCAGACGCAGTATCCCGCCTATCACCTCAAGCCCGAGCGCACCAAGTCGTTCGAGGTGGGTCTGACGATGCGTTTCCTCAAGCATTTCAACCTCGATTTCACCTACTACAATTCGCATACGTCGAACCAGACCTTCGACCCGCAGATCTCGGGCGGTACGGGTTTCTCCAAGATCATCATCCAGTCGGGTAACGTCCGTAACCAGGGTATCGAGCTGGCATTGGGTTATCGGAACACCTGGCGCGACTTCACGTGGGATACCAACTACACCCTGTCGACCAATCAGAATAAGATCATCTCGCTGGCCAACAACGTCATCAACTACGCTACGGGCGAGCGCTTCTCGATCGACCGGCTCAACATGGGCGGTCTGGGCGACGCACAGTTCCTACTGCAGGAGGGCGGTACGTTGGGCGACCTCTACTCCCGCCGCGATTTGCGCTACGACGAGAACAATGCCATTTACATCGACGAGAACGGAAATGTAGCTACGGAGACGATCCAGGATGTGAATAAGTATGTCAAGCTGGGCAGCGTACTGCCCGATGTCAACATGTCGTGGCGCAACGACTTCCGCTGGAAGAACCTGAACTTCGGCTTCATGATTTCGGCCCGTCTGGGCGGCATCGTCTACTCGCGTACGCAGGCCATGCTCGATCAATACGGCGTGTCAGAGGTTACGGCCGCGGCGCGCGATGCCGGAGGCGTGACGCTCAACGGCGGCGACGTGGTGGATGCCTACACTTGGTATTCGGCCATCGCAGGCGGCAATTCCATCCCGCAGTTCTACACCTACTCGGCCACGAACGTGCGGTTGCAGGAGGCTTCGATTGGCTACACGATTCCCCGCAAGCTGCTGCGTAACGTCTGCGAGATTACGGTTTCTATCGTGGGCCGCAATCTGTGGATGCTCTACAACAAGGCTCCGTTCGATCCAGAAAGCATCGCTACGACGGGCAACTACTATCAAGGTATTGATTACTTCATGATGCCGTCATTGCGCAACGTAGGATTCAATCTCCGTCTCAAATTCTAAAACAGCGACACGATGAAAGACAAATTGATAAAAGCGGCGCTCTCCTTCGCAGTTGTGTGCGTTCTGGGCGCATGCACCAAGAATTACCTCGACATCAACAGCAATCCCTACGAGGTGGACAAGGAGCAGATGGAGGCCAAGGACTACGCCATCGCCTCGGGACTCTCTGCCATGTTCGGGACCGTCGTCTCGACGGATGTCAATACGGCGCAGTTCACTGACTGTCTGCTGGGCAGTACGCAGGGCGGTTATTACGCTGATGCGAACAATGGCTGGACGAACACCATTTCCAAATACAACCCGACCGACAACTGGACGAACGTGTTCATGTACAGCGACAAAGTCATCCCGCAACTGTACAGTAACATGTCGAACGTGGAGGGGATTTCGGAGGATCCGCTCGTTTTGGCCATCCTCAAGATCGTGAAGGTCTGCGTCCTGAACCGTGTGACGGACACTTATGGCCCGATTCCTTATTCCGAGATCGGAAGCACCGGTAAGATCCAGGTGGCTTACGACGACCAGCCCAAGGTCTATTCGCAGATGTTCGATGAATTGGACGAGGCAATCGCCCTGTTGGACGAGAACATCGACAGGAGCATCACGAGCACGACCGACCAAGTCTTCGACGGCACAGCCGTGAAATGGTGCCGTTTTGCCAACTCGATGAAGCTGCGGCTGGCCATGCGGGTGGTATACACCGATTTCGTAAGCTCGAAGGGCCTCTCTCCGCAGCAGTTGGGCGAACAGGCCGTGGCGCACTCTGTCGGTGTCATGCAGTCGAACGCAGACAATGCGCAGCTTTCGTCCCTGGCCTTCGGCAAGGACGGCAATCCGCTCTATACGGCATGCATGTACAACTCCCCAGCTGGGTCGGTGACGGGCGGCGATTCGCATGCTGCAGCCGACATCATCTGCTACATGAACGGTTATGAGGATCCGCGCCGCGAGAAATATTTCAGCAAGGCACAGTTCTCCGGGGACAACGCCCTTGAGTATGTGGGCATGCGTCGTGGTATCGCCATTCCAGCGCTCAGCACTGTGGGGCTGCTCTATTCAGGCGTCAACTTCGTAGATGGCATGGCTACTCCGTTGCAGTGGATGAATGCCGCCGAGGTGGCCTTCCTGAAGGCGGAAGCCGTCGGCGTGTTCGGCTGGAACATGGGTGGCAGCGCTAAGACCTTCTACGAGCAGGGCGTCCGCCTCTCGTTCGAACAGTGGGGTGTTGCGGGCGTCGACGAATACCTTGTCGGCACCACTCTTCCGGAATCCTACACCGACCCCAACGGCGGTGCGACCTCCTATTCTACACAGCTCTCCCAGCTGGGGGTGGCTTGGAACGACGGCGCCTCGAAGGAGGAGATGCAGGAGCGCATCATCATCCAGAAGTGGATCGCCAACTTCCATCTTGGCAACGAGGCGTGGGCTGATTTCCGCCGTACAGGCTTTCCGCACCTGATTCCGGCCATGGAGTCTGCCGTGGGCAATAACTCGCAGGGCATCCGGAACCTTACGCTCGGCGCTCGCCGCATGTCCTATCCTGCGGACGAGGCGACCAACAACCCGGAGAACTACGCCAAGGCTGTGGAGATGCTTGGTGGCTCCGATAACATGGCAACCCGCATGTGGTGGGACTGCAATCCGGCCGTCAAATAACCGTACACACCGTTTAACCCATTAAAACGAAATTCGACATGAAACGCATATTCATTCCGTTCTTCGCCGCGGCGGCCCTGCTGGCCTCGTGCAGCGACTGGACGGAAGCCGAACACAAAGATTTTCTGCCGCCGATGAATCAGAATGATCCGGCTTTTCTGACATCGCTCCGGGATTTCAAGGTCGGCGAACACCTGGTGACGATGATGATCGTCCGGGGAACTTCGACCGCTCCGAACCGGCAGAACCAGCATCCGATGTCCATGCCCGACAGTGTGGATTACCTGCTCATGACCGACGTCGACGACCTGCATCCGGCGCTGTCGGACGAGATCGCCGAAGTACGTTCGAAGAAGGGTACCCGCACGCTCAACGTCGTGGACTATACGACAATCCGCAGTACCTGGGACGCCATGAAGGAGGCATCTTCCGGTACAGAGCACGAGGGCGACTATACGGAGGAGAAGTTCGCCGAGTACTGCAAGGCCGAGACTGAAAAGCAGCTTGCGGCCTGCTCCCGATACGGATTCGACGGCATCGTCGTCTCCTATCTGGGCGGTTACGACAGCAGCGCCGCAGCTCCGTTCGTCCTGGCGGCGGACACGTGGCGCCGCGACAATCCCAACAAGCTACTCTTCTTCCGCGGATACCCCGCCTTCATCACGAGCATCGAGAACCAGACGATTCTTGCGGAGTGTGACTACGTCATCATCCTGACTGAGGGTGCCTCGTCGTCGGTGGCTATCTCCCGTATGGTGCGCGACCAACTCGAAGAGGGTGTTCCGAGCAACCGGGTCGTGCTGGAAGCCTCCGTGCCGTCGATCGCCGACGGTGGCGACGACGCTCAGGTGGGCGCTTCGCTCCAGGTGGCCGCGCAGTGGGTGATGGATCCGAAAACCTCCCAGACTGTACAGTGCGATAAGCTGGGGCTCTGCGCATCGAACGCACAGGAAGACTATTTCAATACGCCAACATACAAGAGAATCCGCGAGGCGCTCGGCATCCTGAACCCCGAGCCCGAAGAGGAGCCCGAAAACAATCCCGAAAATAAAAACGACGATGAAAAATAAATTAGGATTCGCATTGTGTCTGCTCCTGGTAGCCGTATTCATGGGCTGCAAGGAGGATGAGGAGGGCAAACACCACTTCAGCAATCAGGTGTTCATCTCCGCCACGTCGTTCACCGACGACGTGTTTATCAAACGGGACAACCTCGACGTGACCCGGGAAGAGAGCTGCGACGTCACCGTCGCCATGGCCCAGCCCCGGGAGCGCGACATCACGGTCACGTTCGCCGAGGCTCCCGGTCTGTTGGAGCACTACCGGATGTTCTACGACGATCCAACGGCCGAACTGCTCCCTGCCAACGGCGGCTATTACGATTTCGCGGATAATTCGACTGTCATCACGGCCGGGATGGTGGAGAGTGCGCCGCTCACCTTCGCCTTTACGAATTTGGACAATCTGCCCATCGAGGAGAAGCAGCGTTATGTGCTGCCCGTACGCATCGTGTCGGCCGACGGCATGAATATCCTCGAAAGCGCCCGGACGGTCTACTTCGTCTTCTCGAAGGCCGCGCTCATCAACGTCGTGGCCGAGATGGAGAACAACTGCGCCTGGCCCGAGTGGACGGCTGATACCGAGGCGGTGAAGGACATGGAGACCTTCACGCTCGAAGCGCTCGTCTACGCCAACTCGTTCGACCGCAAGATCTCGACAATTATGGGCATCGAGGATACGTTCCTCATCCGTTTGGGCGACGACGGCCGTCCGACTAACCAGTTGCAGGTGGCCTTCGCCAAGAAGGTTTCGGAGGAGGAGACCTCGCCTGCACGCGGGAAGATTCCGGCCGAGGCCGACAGCCGTTATGACCTCAAGCTGTTCGTTTGGCATCATATCGCCGTCACATTCGATCGCGGCACTATCTGCGTCTATATCGACGGCAAGCTGAAGGATACGGTCAAGGCTTCAGTATCTGGTACCGACGGGCATGCCGTGATCATCGACAAGATCAACTTCGCCATTCCGCACTCCGACGAGACGGACGGCAAGGAGCGCTGCTTTTGGATCGGCCACTCGTACCGCCTCCAGTCGGACGGCGACTTGTTCTACGAGCGTCGTTTCGACGGCATGATGGGCGAAGTGCGCCTCTGGAACAAGGCCCTGACGGCCGAGGAGATCGCTTCCGAGAACCATTTCTACAAAATCGATCCCGCATCAGACGGACTGGTGGCTTATTGGAAGTTCGACGACAATACGAAAGGTAAGACCGTCAAGGATTATACCGGCAACGGCTTCGATCTGAAGACCGAGCGCGAAGTGAATTGGCAGAGCGTCGCGCTTCCCGAAGAGTGAGAGATTTATTACCTGAAGAATCGTAATTCCTTAACTTTAATTTAACCTTTTTAATTAACCTAATCAACCAAACATGAAAAGAAAGTCATTTCTGATGCTTTTAACGGGTATGTTCGCCATTTCATCGGGGGCTCTCGTCGGTTGCAACGATGACGATGATGTGAACAAAAAGAATTCCCTGTCGGTAACACCTGCGTCTGCTATTGAGTTCAAGGCCGGCGACAATCAGGACGTTGTGCTGACCGTCAAGACCGACGCCAAGTCGTGGGCATTCGAGAAGAACGGTGAGTGGATCGTCGCCAAGCAGGACGGCGACAAACTAACTGTGAATGCCCAGGCTAATACCACGGAGTCCGTACGTCCGGGCCGCATCACGATTACGGCCGGTAACGCCGAACCCGTCAACATCAACGTAAACCAAAAGGGGCTTGAAGTAGGTGAAATCGTACTGAGCATTTCGCCGTCGGATCCCATTGGGTTCGAGGCTACTGGCAACAAGGCCGTTGAACTGACCGTTACGACTAATGCACCCGACTGGACGTTCTCCTACCCCGAGGAGTGGATGACGGCCGAGAAGCAGGGCGACAAGCTGACGGTCAACGCCAAGGACAATACGGGAGATGCCCGTGTGGGGCAGATCGTCGTGACGTCCAGCGAGGGTGAGAAGACTGCGAAGATCGCCGTGTCGCAGAAGGCCGGCAGCGAGAATCCCACCCCGGGCGAGGAGATCGCCGGTTCGCTCTCGACGGCCGATGATCTGAACATCCAGTTCGCTCACGATGCCGTGGAGCCCGTCAAGAAAACCCTGACCTTCACGCTGGAGAAGACCGCTACGGTTGAGACCAAGGTGAAGCTCGTCTTCGACGAACGCCATGTCGAAGAGTACAACTTCGACCACGCTACCGAGTATGTCGTATTCCCCGAGAAACTCTGCACCATTGCGAACGACGGCGTGATGACTATCCCCGCCGGTGAAACCTCTGCGCAGATCGAGGTAACGCTCACGCCGAGTGCTTCCGATCTGGAGTATGTAACCACCTACATGGTTCCCCTTCAGGCCGTAGCCCAAACGGAGGGTATCGTCGTTAAAGATGAGGCTGAATACGTTGACTTCCTAGTTTCGCGCATTGGTTCGAAGAAGATCCGTAACATCTGTTATTTCGAGGTGAACGACTGCAACCCGCTCAACGCCATTGAGTACATTTTGGAGGACGGTCAGCCGTTTTTCGATGCTGTCGTGCTATTCGCTGGCAACATCAACTGGGATGCTTCGAAGCAGAAGGTCTACATGAATGCCAACCCCAACGTGCAGGCGTTACTCGACAACTCGGAGGAACTGCTCCAGCCGCTGCGTAAGAAAGGTATCAAGGTGTTGCTCGACATCTTGGGCAACCACGACCAGGCCGGCATCGCTGGTTTGAGCGACTGGGGTTGTGAGCAGTTCGGTAAGGAGCTGGCTCAAATCTGTCTCGACTATAAACTCGATGGTATCGGTTTCGATGACGAGTATTCGAGGTACTACGGATCCGGAAAATGGTTCGCAGGCCCCAGCTCCCAGCAGGCCGCCCGTCTCTGCTACGAGACCAAAAAGGCGATGAAGGAATTGTGCCCCTGGGAGACTTGGGTACACCTCTATTACTTGGGCTATATCCAGTCCTCTCTGCCTTCGGTATTCATCGACGGTGTGGAGCATAAGCCGTCTGAATTCATTGACAACGTCTGCGCCGACTACGGCGGTTCGGCAAGACCGGTAAACGGTATGGGACTGAGCGGATGTGCCGGCAACTCTATCCAACTCAACTATGGCTACTCCATCTCGTCGTCTGGAGCCAAGGCACTGATGAATCAGGGTTACGGCTGGATCATGTGGTTCGCATTCGATCCTTCCGGAACCGGAACGGTCAGCAACAACCGTTCGCATTCGCTCCGGCAGTTCCGCAACGTGGCAGAGGGCTGCTACGAGCAGAGCGTACGCGATCCCAAAAATGTCTACAACAAGATCAGCGAGGGCCAATACGATCCCGCACCGCACCCGATCAACTAATTTGAAAACGAACGACTCGGTCGTGCGTTCCGGCTTCGGCCGGGATGCCGCCGATCGTTCGGTCGGAACCGGGCGAAGCCGTTTTCCGGTTCGCTGGTAATGAACAAATCCTTAAAACCTGAACGACAAGATATGAAAATTTCGAAAATATTTCTTTTTACCGCTGCTGCGCTCGCACTCTGCGGAGCCTGCGATGACAGCGACGACAAAGTGGATCCTTCGACTACCGAAGACAAGATTTCCGTTTCGCCGATGGAAGGCGTTGTGGGGAGTAAGGGCGGCGATGTCTCGGCCATGGTTACCAGCTCGGGCGCGTGGACGCTCGAAGGCGCCGAGAACGCTTATGTGCTCCCTTCGGCCGTTAAGGGCAAGGATGGCGACATCGTGGCCTTCACCGTGAAGGCCAACGACAAGGAGGAAGACCAGGTCTTCACCTATACGTTCACATGCGGCAAGAAGACCGCGTCTTTCAAGATTACGCTCAAGAAAAAGGCCTCCGAGACCGAGGAGCAGCTCGAACTCTTCTATGCCGATGGGGCGAACATCCTGTCCTGCGAAGGCGGCAAGGTGACGGTGCTGGTTACCAGCTCGGGCGCGTGGACGCTCGAAGGAGAGTCCGATTTCGTGACGCCGTCGGCTACGAGCGGAGAAGACGGTGCCGAGATAGTCTTCGAGGTGGATCCCAATGAGACCGAGGAGGAGCGGAGCGCCAACTACGTCTTCAAGATGGGCAGTAAGGAGGTCGAATTCCAGATCGTCGAGAAAGGCGAAACTGGCGAGACCATCGAGATCACCTCGAAGGCGGAGATGCGCCTGGCTTATACGGCTGTGGAGCGTTTGGCCGTGGAGTTGACGACGAATGTCAACTATCGCAACCTGACGGCCGAAATCGTATCGGAGACCGAGGGGTGGCTGACCTATACGATTGCCCGCCCCACCGAGGGCGGCGCCGAGACCGACGTGACGGCCTATTTCTCCATGGCCCAGAACGACGGTGAGACTCCGCGTGAGGCTACCGTGACGATCAAGGGTGTGAAGAACGGCACAGCCGTGCTGAAGGTAACTCAGCTTCCCAAGTCGAAGATCGAGCCCGAGAAGTTGGCCTATTTCCTAGATGTGGAGGCTCAGACACTCGATATTCCGGTAACGGCCAATGTCGAGTTCGATGTGACGGTAAGCGAGGGGGCGACGGGCTGGTTTACCTATAATAATGCCGACGATAGCGGCCTGCACTTCACAGTGGAGGCTCTGGTTAACGGATCTGCTCGCAGCTGCGATGTCGTGCTCACCGAGAAGAACGCTCCCGACAACTCCGAGGCGCTGACGGTCAACATCAATATTACGCAGAAGCCCAAGGGTCTGATCGAGTGTGTGGCCGACATGCGCCGCTCGCGCTGCTATTTCCCGTTTTTGAAGAATGGCGGAGCGCTCAACAGCTTGAAGAACGGCACCATGGAGGCGCTGGTCAATATTCAGGAGACGCGCGTATCCGGATCTTTGTCGACCATCATGGGTGTCGAGGGTAAATTCCTCCTCCGCCTGGGCGACGTCAATGTGCCTTGGAACCAAATTCAGCTGGCCATGCAAGGCGGAAACCGTACGGATACCAAGTTGAAACTCTCCGAACTGGATCGCTGGTACCATGTCGCCGTGACGTGGGACGATACTTTCGCTTATTTCTACATTGACGGAGAACTTTTGTATCGAACCGGTATCTCCAATTACTCCGGTTTTAACCTAGGTGTGGCATACGGCGGTTCCGAGAGCGACTACAACCGTGCTTTCTGGATCGGTTATGCCTACAACGCCGACCGTTTCTTCCCCGGTTATATGGCCGAGGTGCGCGTATGGAACCGCACGCTGACCAAGGAGGAGATCAATGCCGAAAACCACTTCTACTCCGTTCCGGTGGATTCGGAAGGTCTGGTAGGCTACTGGAAACTCAACGACGGAGCAGGTCAGATTATCAAGGATCATTCTCCTTCGGGCAACAGCATGCTGGGTGAAATCAACGTCCACTCTTCGGGTGGTCAGCAGATCGGTGACCCGGGTATGAACTGGGTGGAGATGAGTCTGCCCTAATTTCGAGCGGATAAAATAAGCGTTGCCTGTCCGTCGGGAACGACGGTTCGTGTGTGGCAGCTGAATCCCATTCTGCTATGGGATTGAAAGAGCGTAACGACTCGATTTATCGAGTCGTTACATTCTTTATACAGTAGAGAAGGCAACAGTCTATTTTCAGCCTATTGCGTTCAAATACCGCATTTCAAATAACCTATCACAAGATACAAAAAATTTCGAACAGGTTTCTTTGTTAAAATACAAGATTGTATTTCGCGATTGTCGCACTATATCAGAATAAGTAATAACCTATTGTGATTTAGTATAAAACATATAAAAAAGTTGTTCATATCGGATGAAATCCGTATATTTATAATGTTTTAAGCATTCTTTTAGTTGTGTATTATGCAATCTCTTAGTCATCTTAAACATTCTCCTTTGGAATGGGTTCCGAGTTTGTACTTTGCGATGGGGCTTCCGTTTGTGGTTCTGAACATGGTTTCTGCGGTTCTGTACAAGGACCTGGGGATCTCGGATGCTCAGATCGCGTTCTGGACCTCTCTGATCATGTGGCCATGGACGATCAAGTTTCTGTGGAGCCCTTTTCTGGAGCTTTACCGGACGAAGAAGTTCTGGGTCGTGGGGAGCCAGTTGTTGAGCGGCGTTCTGTTCGGCGTCGCGGCCCTGTCGCTTCAGCTTCCGCTGTTCTTCTCGGTCAGTGTTGCTGTCTTTGCGGTCGTTGCCTTCAGCGGGGCGACGCACGACATCGCGGCCGACGGAGTCTACATGTCGGAGCTATCGCCTGCGTCCCAGGCGAAATACATCGGCTGGCAGGGGGCGTTCTACAACCTTGCGAAACTGGTCGCCACGGGCGGTCTGGTGTGGCTTGCGG